>Ga0255743_10001673_pt1 | contig 18831 bp, 15 predicted proteins | sample 101ome_19_FD_179950 | JGI IMG/M metagenome (GOLD analysis project Ga0255743, IMG submission 179950) | Coastal salt marsh microbial communities from the Groves Creek Marsh, Skidaway Island, Georgia - 101405AT metaG (version 2) | ecosystem: Environmental > Aquatic > Marine > Intertidal zone >... | reverse complement strand
GATCGTCGTCATCGACGTAGTACGCCGACGCCGACATGGTTTTGGCGACGATCGTATCGCGCCAGCGCGCGAGCGAGCGCCTTCCTCGCCCGGGCGTCGTCGTCGTCCGTCGCGCAATCGCGCAATGGCGCAATCGCGTTGCGTCGAGTGCACTTTTTAAAAGATAATGTATGCGTATACAGTATAACAGACACAAAACAAGATGCCTTCATTTTCAAAAAAAATGTCACGCGCGCGTCACTCCGACGACGATCGTTCGCGCTCGCGTTGGACCACGGATCGATTCGATCGGTGTGTGTCGTCCGTGTGTGCGCGCTCCGCGACGACGCGTCGTCGTTCAGCGCGACGTGATAACGATAAGCGTAAGCAATCGTTCAGCGTTCGTTGACGATGATGATGCGAGAATTGACAACCACTCTGCAAAGACCGAACGCGTCCGTCGTCGCACGACGCGCGAAGGGTTCGCCCCGGAACTGGCGAAGGCTGCATCACAGAAGACGAGTGTCGGTGTCGGCGTCGTCTGGGACGGAGAGCGCGGACGCCGGCGCGATGAAGAACGAGGAGAGCGGGTACAAGAAGCGCGCGGAGGAGAGCGAAAAGGCTGGCGTGCGAGAAAAACGAGCGCCGAGAGGCGGGGACGCACCGCAACCCGGGTCGTGGAGTTGGACGTTGAATTGGGATTATCTCACGTTGGATGGGGACAATCAGGTGATCGAGACGCCGAGCGAAGAGGAGATGCGAGGGGCGAAGATTATGATTGGGAGTTGCCCGCGTTCGGCTGGCGACGTGGATAGGTTGGTGGACGAAGCCGGAGTAGAGGCGATCGTGTGCTTGCAGTGCTCGCTGTGTCACGAGGCGATGGATATCGATTGGGAATCCGTTCGACGACGGGCGGTCGAGCGAGGCGTGATGATCACGCAGGTGAGCGTGAGAGATTTCGACCGGTTGGACCAAGCAAAAATGTTACCCGAAGCGGTGCGGAAATTGGCGGCGTTTCAAGCGTTGGGAAAGAAGACGTACGTACACTGCACGGCGGGGATCAACCGAGCGAGTTTGACTGTGGTTGGATACTTGACGTTCGTGCAACAGTTTGAGCTCGAGCATGCGTTGCACTGCGTGCGCGAGTGCCGTCCGCAAGCCAATCCGTACGTGGTTTCTTGGGAGATAGCGCGCGAGAGAATGTTGGCCAACCGATTGGAAGATTTATACCTCTTTTCGCAAGTGAACGCCGGCGGTAACACCATCGCGGAGGGTGGTGACTGGATTAAGCGCGATCTCGAACGCGCGGAGAAGGGTGTCATCGCGGAAACCTTCGCGAGACAGATTGAGGCTGATCTTTCCATGTACGGTTGTCTCATTGACCTTCCAAGATGATGAACGAACACTCTCAAAGACGACGTTCGTTTCTTAATAATGTATGTTTGCAAAGGATTTGTACAGTTACAGCGAGTGCTAAAGTACTAGTGTGTGATAAGAATATTTGAAAGCAGCTGCGCGCATCGCGATTGCCCTCACTCGTTGAGCATGGCTTCGAGATCGATGTCTTTGCTACTCGTCAACGCGCTCTTCGCTCCTCCGAGCTTCATCGGTGGAGGTTTGCCTCCCATGGATCTAGAACCCGCAAGCGGTGCGGCGGGGCGACGGACACCACCTATACTCACGTGTGCCCCACTCGATTGACGCGCGCCCATGCTCGCGCCGGGGCGAACCTGCTGCGCGACCGGACGCGAGACGGGCGGTTTCGCCGCGGGCGCGCTCATGTCTTCAAACAAATCCTCGTCATCTCCCCATCCATCGCTCGCGTGGCTACCGACGCTCGAGGACTTTGTCATCGCAGACGAAGTCGATAATCTATTGCTTCCCGCCCCAAAGCTCGCGGTGGTCGTTCTCGCGTTAAGCCTCGCGCGCGCCGCTTCTTCCGCCGGATCAACGACGTCCAAGTCTCCCCAGCCATCTGTGTCGTCGTCGTCGCCAAAGTCGTCTTGACGACCCAAAGACAAGGCGCTCACCTTTTGCGCCGCCGCTTCCAAGTTTCTGCGGTTTGCATCGTATGCGTCCGTCATTGCCTTTGCCGGGGACGGCCCCAGCGAGGTTGCGGGCGTGTTTTGAGTCGACGTTCGCGGACTCTCGCCGTAGAGTTTCGGCGGAGGAGCCGCAGAGCTGAAAGATTTCGCCATGAGCTTTTCACTCTGAAGATCGATTGGTGGGTGATCCTCGTCCGGTCCTCCAATCTTGTTCGCCGCCATGTTTACAGCCCATGAAAGCATGTTGGCTGCGCGCTTCGCGGCGTTCGCGTGACCCTTCTTTTGTTGCTCCTCGACATGCGCCGCCGCCGCCTCGGGTCCACGCTCGAGCGCTTGAGAATGATCCCTGAGGTTATCGACGTACAGCGACATGATGGAAAACGTCTTGACTCGCACATCCTTTTCGTTATCGGTGAGAAGCGGACCGAGCGCGGGAATGAGACGCTGGCTCACCTCAGCCGGGTCGTAATATTGAGGGGTGTGTTCGAGCGCCATCAAACCGGCGAGACGAGCCGGCGGAAAGGCATCCTTTAAAGAACGCGTGAATGCGTTCAACAAGACGCGCTTCGCCGTCGCTGCGCTCAAGTACTGCGCAATGTTACCGAGACAGATGGTCGTGTTCGCTCGAATCGCCGGATCTTCGTCGATTTGTAACTTGCTTAGATGTCTAAGCAGAGACGCAGTGATGACGCGCTCGGAGAGGCGCGGCACGAGCAACTGCACTCCGCGAAGGGTCATCTCGCGTACGTTTGAGTCCGGGCTCGCGAAACCCGTGCTCATGCGTTCGTACAGAGGATCATCGAGCATCGAGTCCGGAACGCGATCCGCGTACCGACTCAAGTTTTCCAACAAATCCAATCGAACCATCTTGTCTTGCACTTCAAAGAGCTTGAACACGGTGGGAATGACCAACTCTTGGTACTTTTCGCGCGGAATTTCCTCGCCAGCGAGGAGCATGGGCAAGATGGCGTGGTGCGGCGCTTGGTTGAACGCGAGCGCATCGCAAAGCATCGGTAGAATTTTCTTTTGCACCGGTGCCGGGGCGAGGGTATCCAACACTCGAGGCAGCGATCCGAAGAAGCGCTCCTTCTCGATGGAATCCTTGAGCGCCAAGTTGTTGATGAACGTAATCGTCTCGACGAGTTTGTTGGCGAACAACGACGAATTTTCAATGAGCTTTTTCGGATTGTACCGACGCGTGGGTTGAGACCCGAGCAATCGCTGGTAATCCTTGAGGAGCGCCTTCGGGATGCAATCGATCTCGCGCAGTTGATCCGTCCCTCGCAAGGCGCCGCCGCTGTAAACCTCTTGAATCAAACATCCGAGACCCCAGGCGTCGATAGCCCATGGCGGGCCCTCCGGAATGCTCACCCAATCTCCCCGTCGGTATTCCTCGGGTTTGTACTGATCCGGTACCAAGTACGCGCCGTGAATGAGTTTGGCGTCTCCGTTGAGCCCTCGCCCGACGGATTCGAGTTCGCTACACAAATCAAACCCGTGAAGCTTCCAATCCAATCTCTCCGTCACCACCACCGCCGAAAGACTCACCCCGCCGTGTACGAGTTTGCAATCGTTACTCAAAAACGCCACCGCCGTCGCCACCTCTCTCAGCCCCAGGGTGAAATACTCGTCTCTCTGCACCGTACCGACCGGCACGTCTCTCAAGTGCGTCTCCAACGGCGTCACCGGTTCCGTAACGATGTGTATCGTAATCTCGCTCCCATTCTCAATCTCAATCGTATCCTTCATCAACAACACATTCGGGTGTCGTATCGTTTTCAACCTCTTCACCCCGTTCCTCGCGATCGCCACTCTCTGGTGATCTCTCTGCGCGTCTCCTCGAAACGTAAACACCGAAACCGCCGCGTTTGTATCCTATCGCCGTCGGCTCGAGTTCGTCGTCGTTCAAGTCAGTCGCGCGCTCGCTCACCGGGGTCGGGTACGTAAAAAAAGAGTAAAACCGGAAGCGCGCACCGCGAACGAAAAAAACCCTCTTCGTCCTCGCGCCGGCGTCGCGTCGACGACGTTCCCCATCATCACGTGCATCCATCCATCACGCGCGCATCCATCCATCACGCCGTTCGCACCTTACACCGTCCGCGCGCGTGCGTCCACACGCCGAACGCCCGCGCGTCGAACGCCGGATCCACGTCGTAGTTGAGTTTCGGCCCGCTCGCGAACAGGTTCCCGAACGTCGCCCCGAACATGATGCCGATTCGATTCGATTCGATCGGGCGGGCGTCCTCGAGTGTCGATCCTCGAACGCTTTTTTGAATTTAAATTTCGCATTCGCATCGTCAGAGAACGACGGATCGACGACGGATCGCGGGAATGACGCGTGACGATCGGGACGGGGAGACGACGACGGTGACGGCGGCGGTGACGGCGGCGGTGACGGCGACGCCCCCGACGGCGGTTGGCGACGTGGACGCGCGGGATGCACCAACAGCTCGAGCGCTTTCTGGTCGCGACGACGACGACGGAAAGAGTACCGCCGGTGGTTCTGGGGTGATGATGGAAACGAACGGCGGTGGCGGCGACGACGACGGTGATGGGGATCGTCGTCGAGATGCGCGCGTGGAGGGTGGTACCGCCGCACCGAACGGGAAGGGTGACGAAGGGGACGACGAAGAGGATGGGGAAGAGTTTTGGGCAAAGATACAACCGTTTCCAAAAAAGCCGTCGACGTTTTCCGGTGGCACGGTGATCGATCACTCCTGGACGCGCCCGAGACTGGTGGAGTGTTCAATGGAGGATTTCATGTTTGATTTCATGCGGTTTCATCACACCCGAGGTCGGGATTGGGAGCAGTGTTGGGCCAACTTGGACAGGTTGATGTCGCGAACGGGGAAACCGTGCGACCCGTGTCACTTTTACAAGCAAGTGTGCGCCGTGGGTGGGTTTCGATCGAGAGAGAGCGCCAAGCACAGGATTCGGGTGACGGAGATGTTTAAGAATTTGCACAACTATTACGATAATCACACCATGACGGATGTCGGGAATAGGTTGCTCTCCATGTACGAGGATTACTTTTTAGAGTATGAACAAGCCAACGAAGAAGACGTGTCGCGCGGGGTGTGCACGAGCTGTCGAGGCGGTGCGTTTCCAGGCCCCGGGAGCTCGGGCGTCTTACACGAGTGCATGGCGTGTCTCCACTTGTACCATGGGAATTGTCAGCCTCCAGAGATTTTCCCGACATGTTTCGGGAAAGGGTGTAACGCCGGCGTCTCAATGCAAATCGTGTGCTCGAAGTGCGTCGCGCGATCAGTGACAGAACAGACGGTGCGTACTATGCACGAAAAGCAAAATTACGAGGCGCAGACGTATTACGTGCGTTTGTACGAGTGCGTCGCGCGACGAGGGAGAACGTACAAGACGAGCTACGTTCGACCGACTAGAATGGAGGACACCACGACGAGCAACGCGACGTTGATTTTTCCGTCGAGCGCTACCACATCCTTTGAGGATTTACCCGCTGGTAAGGATGACGGCGAAGAAGAGGCGAACAACAACGACACGAACGCGGACGTGAAGGAAGACGTGGGCGTCGACGTCGCCATGGCGACGGCTGAGGCGTCTTAGAAATGTCGCCAACTAAGTAAAGTAAACCAATTGATCTGAAAATTTACAACACAAAACGACTCAAATCCTGTTCCTTGAGCATTTCGCCGATGGCGGCGTCAATCTCCTCGACGCCGATTTTAACCTCGAGCGCACCAGAGCCTCCATCCGCGATAAATTTGGCGTATCTCTCGGGCGCGTCAAAAGATAGTTCCTCGACGATGCGTTCCAAAACCGTGTGTAGTCTTCTCGCGCCAATGTTATCCACCGTCTTGTTAACCTTTGAAGATATGCTTGCCACGTGCTTGATCGCCTCGTCGGTAAAGATGAGATCGATGCCCTCCGTCTTCATCAACGCTTGCTGCTGCTTGATCATGTTCATCTCTGGTTCAGTCAAAATTCTGTACAAATCGTGTTCCGTCAAGCCTTTGAGTTCGACCCTGATTGGCAAGCGACCCTGAAGCTCGGCCAACATGTCGCTCGGTTTCGCCGAGTGGAACGCCCCGGACGCGATGAAGAGAATGTGATCCGTGTTGACGTTGCCGTGTTTAGTGCTCACGACGGAACCTTCGATGATCGGAAGCAAATCGCGTTGCACCCCTTCCGAGCTCGCGTCCGCGCCGTGTCGGTAATCACTAGACGATACAATCTTATCAATCTCATCGATAAATACGATTCCGTCGTTTTCAACCGCCGAGATGGCCTCCTTGGCGATGGTCTCCGTAGAGAGCAAATTGTCAAACTCCATCTCTTCGATGAGAGGTTTACACTCGGCGACGGTCATTTTACGCTTGGTCGTGCTCTTGCGGTTCCCAAAGAGTTTATCCACCTTGATGACGAGCTCGTGAATCGGAATCGGTCCCCCAGTCGGATCAATCTTCATGTTATTCCCACCCGCCGAGTCCGGAAGTTCCACTTCGATTGTTCGATCGTCCAACGTCCCGTCTCGATACAACGACCGAAACGCCTCTCGCGTTTCGTCGTTCGCCCCCTCCCCGCACACAAAGTCGAGAATTTTATTCTCAATAATCTGCGCCACAACTTTTTCAAATCTCGCTCGCATCTTTAGCTTTGTCAGCGCGATTCCGTTATCCACCAAGTCCCGAATAATCTGGTCCACGTCTCGTCCGTGAAAGCCCACTTCGGTAAACTTGGTCGCCTCCACTTTGACAAAGGGCGAATCCGTAATCTTTGCCAAACGCCTCGCAATCTCCGTCTTCCCGCACCCCGTCGGCCCGATCATCAATATATTCTTCGGCACAATCTCTTCGCTCATCGGCGACGCAATCTTGTGTCGTCGCCAGCGGTTTCTCAACGCCACGGCGCACGCCCGCTTGGCGTCCGCTTGTCCGACGATGAATCTATCCAACATTTCCACCGCTTTTTTCGGTGTCAACGACGCCGACCCGTCCTCCTCGTCGTCGTTCGAATCATCCTCCGACGCCGATTCCGCGTCGTCCGCGCCGACGATGCGTATCTCAACCGGCGGTCGCGTCGTCGTCGGTGATTTACTACGAGGCGGTTCCTTTTTCGCCGTTGTGCCGTACCACTGATGATGTCGCGTCGTCGTCGTCGTCGGCGGCGTCGTCGGTGACGCCATGGTTGTCGCGGCGGGCGCGAGGACGCCCCGGTGCGCCGCGCGCGACGATAACAGCGCCGCCAACGCGCGTCGACGGAGCATCGAGGCGCGCGTGTACGATCCCAACGTCAGTCAGTCAGTCGAGCGTGACGTGTCCGCGTCACAGAGTGACGATCGATGTCGACGAAACGACGGTGGACGACGACGACGACGACGGGTCGCGATGCCGCCGAGGACGAGGAAGACGTCGAATCGGTGCTCGACCCGCGGGTTCGCGGGTTACTGCGCGGGGAGACGATCCGGGTGCGAGGATTGAAGATGCGCGTGGAGACGAAACTGTGGAAGTTGTGCATTTTGATGACGATGTTCGTCGTCGTGTGGTGGGCGCAGGCGAGACAGGCGGCGAAGGCGAACGCGTGGGCGGATGGTAAGGGGATTTATGGCGGCGGTGGTGGGCGTCACGGGGAGTCGTTGGCGCGAAAGTTTAATCGCGAACGCGGCGTGGGCGCGGCGGGGTGAGCGAGCCTAAAGCGCGCGTTTCCGATTATCAAATTCAATTCTGTATTCTTTGTTGTTGTGCATTGTGTATATCACGTAACGCTACTAAGCGCTACTACCGGTAGTTACAATTTGGGTGTGTCTTCTCTGTCTTCTCTGTCTCGCTCTCTCTGTGTTCGTCATCACTCGATGTGAACGCTCGCCGTCTTGGTCTTTTTCTTCTTCTTCTTCTTCTTTGTCGCGTCTTCGTCGTCGAGCTCTGTCGACGACTTTTTCTTCTTCTTCAACTTTGTAAGCATCTCGCGACCATCGTCGTCGGTGAGTGCGATCGTCTTGGTCTTTTTCTTCTTCGATTTGGTCTTCTTTTCCTTCTCGGCGAGCGCCGCTTCGTACTCGAGCGTGCGCGCGTCAAACATGACCGACGTGAGCGGTTGCTTGGCGAACACGGTCGAGACGCACTTTCGCGTCCGGGCGTCGTACACGCGCACGTACTGATCGAGACCCGCGCATGCGACGTGCGTTCCCGATGGATGCACGGAAATTTGACGAATACTCCCCGAGTTGCCCTTGAACCGTCCTCGCGTCTTTCCGGCGCGCAAATCGACAATCTCAAACAATCCCCGAGCGTTCGCCACGTACGCCTCTTGACCGTCGAGCGAGCTCGCCACAGCGGTTATCACCCCGTTCCCAATGTCCAAATCCAACACCGCGCGCTTATCCGCTCGCGTGTCGTAATGTCTAAATCTATGTTCACCCGTGCCGACAAAGAATCGAACGCACTCGCTCGACGCGGCGAAACACGTCGCGCTCACCCACGGCGGCGCGCGGTACCCGAGCCAATTCACCGGCGGTGGTTTCGCCTTGTACGTCCGTTTCTCGTGTTCGATATCCCACACCACGACGTCCGCGCCTTGTCCTTTGCCCCCGAGAACGATTTTCCCGAGCGCGCCATCCGCGTCGGCGCTCGTCGCGTTTGGCGCCGCCTTGAACGTCCCTCGCTCGGTCCACTTTACGTTCGCCGCATCCCACGCGTGCGTTCCCACGTCCCCGCTCTCGTACACGCTCACGATTTTCAAACCACCGTCATTCGTCCTCGGCGGCGGCATCCACCCGTGGGCGTCGATCAAATCGCTACGCGTCGTCAGCGTCTCGCCCTCCGCGGCCGACGCGCCCGACCGCGCGTCCATCACTTCAATCCTTCCACCTCTTCTCGTCACCACGCACGCGCACGGCTGGTGTTCGCGCGACGACGACGACGAATCATACACCACTGGACGCGTCTTCAGCGCGCGGTTCTCTCGGCCGAGCGCGCCGAATTTACCGACGAGCGACAGAGATTCGTCATCCTCGTCAGAGTCATCCGCCGCCGCCGCCGCTTTTTTCGACGACGACAGCGCTTTGGTTGAAACGAACGCGCGGACGTACCCGAGCTCGTCCCCGGCGAGAAGGCGGAAAGACGGCGCCATCGTGTGAGGATCGTACCTTTGTCGATGTACCTCTGCGGCGTTCGTCGTCGTCGTCGTCGTACACTGAAGAGTAGGCTCGACTCGACTCAACTCTTTGGTTGGATTCGCGTCGGGAGTCGTCGCGAGTCGTTTACGTGTGAGGTACTGCTCGTGTGTGTGCCGTTGAAAGTGTGTCTACGTCAAAACGGAATGTAAATGAAATGATCATCATTGCGCGCGCGCGCGCATCGCGTCTCTCGTCGGTGCGGCGGGCGGGCGAGCGCCGATTTTGACTCTTCTAACGATCCCGCCAAAGCGGCTCGCGGCTGATTGAGAACTAAATAGCGGCGAAACGGAATAATAAACTCTGTGACGTCGACGGGGCGCGGCTGAATCGGCGCCGGAACGCGAGGTGGCTTCGGCCGTGATGCGACGACGACGACGGGTACGCCGCGGTGGACACGCGAGGCACGCGTCGTCTGTCGTCCGCCGCGACGACATCCCGAGCCCAGGACGAAGCGTCTTCGTCATCGCCTTGGTTTCGGGGTTTCGACGACGATCTCTCGGACGCGTCTGTCGTCGATTGCGTGGTCGATGCCTTGGTGTTCGACGCCGACGGGTCGCGAGACCACACGCCCTTGCGCTGCGGGCCATCCGGGGCGGAGATTCTGTCGAGGAGCGCCTCGACGGCGTTGATGCGCATGCCGCACTCTTGACACGCGCGAACGATGGCTTGCCGATTCGATCCCTTGAGTTTCATGCCGTTGGAAACCATCAATCTCGCCACTTCTGTAATGCCGTTGATGTCTTCGATTTGACCGTATCCCCAGGCAAAGTGGGCAAACGTGCGCTCGTTTGGACGCAAGCCGACGTGAAGCATTCTATCAAAGATGGCTCTCGCTCGTTCCATGTCTCCGACGGTGCAGTGCGCCGCGATGACGGCGCTGTAAATCTCCACGGACGGTTCCACCTCCGCCTCTTCGAGCCTGTCCAACACTTCTTCCGCCTTGTCCGTGTCGCGCGATCGGGCGTACGCCTTGACGAGGGCGCCAAAGGCGATGACGTCTGGAACAATCTTAAACTTGATCATCTTGGCAAAGATGCGCTCGCACGTGTCCGCCTGCCCTTGGTTGGCCCAGTAATCCAGGAAAAGCGTGTATGTCACCTTGTCCGGTTTGATGCCCAGAGAGTCCATGTCCCAAGTTCCGCTGGACTCGAGCTCGCGAAAGATGCCCTCCGCTGCGCCCATGTTGGCCTGCTTGAGGTAGCCGTCGATGAGCATGTTGAAGATGGGCAGCGACGGCGCCACGCGCTCCCATTGCATTTGTTGCAACAGTTTACGCGCTGCGAGCATGTTTCCGATGCGGACCCAGCAATCTATGACTAAGCCGTACGATGCAGCCGTGGGCTTGGACACGCGTCCGCCGCGTTCGCTTTGGCGTTCTAAATCAAATTTTTCGTTGTGCCATCGGCGAAGCACCTCCTCCGCCTCCTCCGCCGCTTCAATCTCACACAGCCCGCGTAAAAAGGCGTTGTACGCCTTTTCATCCGGTAAAATTCCGTGCTCGCTCGACATGCGACGAATGACGCGATACACTCTGTTTGACTCTCCGCGCTTGGCGTACGTATAAATGATTTCTGGATGCGTCGCGTCGTTGACACCGACGCCGATTTCCTCACTACACATCTTATCCACGATTTCCTCCGCCCCGCTCGGGTTCCCCAACGCGCAGAGCGCGTGCGCCACCGCGTTCCACGTCGCCACGTCCGCCGCATCGCCGTAATCACCAATCATATCCATCACTCTATCAAACTCTCCAATCCTACCCAACGCTCCGAGCGCCGTTATCACCGCCGTGAACGTCTTCCGAGTCGGTCTGTGCCCGTCCGCAATCAGCCGTTCCAACGCTGCCAAAGGATCAGAATCCGGATCCCTCGCGTCCGCCGACGATTCATCCCTCGATTCGCCGCCACCCTTCCCGCCTCTTCGTCGTCCGTTTCGTCCTCTCGACGCCGCTCTTCGTCCTCTCCTCGTACGCATCCCCGCGATCGCACTCGTCGCTCGATGCGTCGCGTAACACGAGCTCCCTCTCGCGCACTTCATGCACGTCTTTTCAAACCGTTCATCGATCGTCACCGTTCGTTCGCTTCCGTTATTCATCGTCACCCGCTCCGTTCGCACGAACCACGAAGACGCGGACGCGGACGAAGACGCGGACGAAGACGAAGACGAACTTCGTCGTTCTTCTCGCGATAAAACGATCGGCCCGACCCGAGCCGCGGCCTCTGACGTCGAAGACGTCGATGCGTTCGCCGACGTCGACGTCTGAGTCGTCTGAATCGTCGCCGTTCCGGCGTCTGAACGCGCCGTCGTCGACGCTACTACGGAGACGTCACCATCTTCTTCTTCTTCATCATCATCCTTCACCCTCTCACCGACGTCGTCGTCACCGACACCGCGACGTCTCCGTCCCCGTCCCATGACGACGACGGAACCGACTCGCGCGTCGCCGTCCTCTCGTCCTCTCGCTCGCTCGCTCGCTGGCGCGCTCTGACGTCTGACGACGCGGACAGACCTGGACGACCCTCTGCATCGAGATGTGTGTGTATACTTTGTGACGAGTCATGACTCGTCAAAATGAAAGAGGGTATGAAATATCCACACCGAGGGGTGCGCGCGCGCGTCTTCACTCGGCGACGACGGCGGCGACGGCGGCGACGGCGGCGATGGCGACGGCGACGACGACGGCGTCGAGTGGGATATCGCGTCGTCCGGACGCGGGATACCGAACGAGCGTCGAGACTGCGGGACGACGACGACGAATTGGAGGAGGTTTCGGTTTCGTTACGAATGGTTGCGCGCGACGCCGACGACGCCGACGCGACGACGCCGACGCCGACGCCGACGTTCGGTGTTGGGGGATACCGACGATGGTGACGACGAAATCGTCCTCTTCGTCGTCTCTGTGGATGGGGAACGCGGTGAGTGCGCGAGCGACGACGACGCGACGAGGCGAATGGACGACGACGCGCTCGTCGCGGAGAAGGACGGGACGAGCGGTGGGCGTGGACGAAGCGACGGGCGTCGGAGTGGGTGATGGGGACGATGATGACGACGCGCGGGGTGGTGCGAGCGGGGTGGACGCGGAGGAAGAAGAGCGTCGGCGGGAGGAAGAGGCGAAGAAGAAAAAGGCGCCCGTGGCGGATAGGGGCCTCGGACAGAGACGAGCGCTGAGCGCGGAGACTCGATCGAGACCTTTTGTTCCTCTCAAGGGTGAGGTGTTGCACATCGCGTGGTACAGAGAGTACGATGAGACTGGGAAGTTTACGAGGGAGGAGGGGTTGGCGTACCGGGAGTGCATCGAGGATTTGTTGTCGCACTACACCATGCCTCTGGCCTTGGTGCAGGAGACGCTCGACGGAATCGAGCGAGGATGGTCGGATGTGACGCTGGATCTCGGTGCTGGGTACAACTTGAGAATGCAGAGACACACGGAGTTTGAAACGCTGACGCTCAATGGACCAGGGAACATGAAGGCGCCGTTGGATACGCCGATGAAACCGTGGGAGTGGTTGCTCCCGGCCGGGTGGTTAGAGGACATTCCTGGTAAGGTGTTCCTCGTGAATCACGCAGAGTTTCGCCAGTTGGCGCAACCGATCAAGAACGAAGAGCCGACGCTGAAAGAGCTAACGGCGATTCGATCCGCGTTGCGGTCGAAATCGCCCATCACGTTGGATTCCCAGGACGATTCGTTGTTGGAGTGGGACTCTGGTTCGCTCGTAGGTTGCGGCATCGGCGACGGAAGCAGATTGTTTGTCAACTACGAGCTCGATGAGAGCGGGGGCATGCAAACCCTCGTCATCGTGCCACCGGGCAATAGCACATTTATTCGCGCCGGGCGACAGCTTCAGAGGTTCTTTGCGCTGGAGCAGTACCGCCTGTTGATTTTGCAACGCCTCCCGAGCGCCAAGTCCAAGTTTCCGCTTCTCGCGGGTCTAAATGAGCGATACGAGGCGCTCACGCGGGAGCTCAGGCGATCTAGAGCTACTTCGCGGGGTCACAAGGAGCAGCAAAACTTTGTGACGCAAATCACAGAGCTCGAGCAAGCCATCACGCAGCTCGTGACGAGAACGAAACTTGTAGCGCTTACGGCGCAATCCTACCTGGAAATCGTAGAACTTCGTCTCTCCGAGGCTGCATTCACGCGTCTTGGGTACGAGATTCGTTTTTTGCCACTCTTCGTCAAGAAGCGCATCGATCCAGCCGTGAGCACCATCAACGCTGTGGCTGAGCAGGCGCTCATTCTCAGCGACTCCCTCGAGCGCACGACGTCCCTGGTGCAAGCCTCCGTGGAGGTTCGCTTGCAGAGAATTAACGAACGCATCGCAACGTACGGTTTACTATTTACGATTGCCAGCGTTTTGGTATCCTTCGTCACGAGTATCCAACCGAACGGTTCGCTTCACTGGCTGTACGTCATCGCAAAGGCGAAATGGATGGCGTTCGCCGCCGCCGCGATGAGACTCTTCGTCGGCGCCGCGTAACGCGTCACCCGCTGAGACGAAGAAGAACATTCTGTTTTCGCTGTACGCTAAACACCATTCAAACGATTCATCAACCTTGGCAAACGTAGCGCGAGTTGTCAAAGAATAAAATGAACATTTTTCCATTCCGACGCAGACGCAGAAGACGACGCGACGAGACTCTTCCTCCTCACACCTCGACTCGCGACCGTCCAACCATCGCGCGACCGACTGAACGAACGAAACGACGAAGAACGAACTAAATGCAGGCGAGATCGTGTTCGCTCCCGCCCTGTCCTCTCTTCCGAGACGCCGGCGCGCGTCCACGAAGAGAGCCGCCGACGTCACCAACCTCTGGACCGACGAAACAAACACCCGTCGCGTCCTCGTCGTCTTCGAGGTCACTCGCGCGCGCGCGCGCCGTAACGTCTCCGACAGACATCACGGTACCGACGCGTGAGGCGCTGGCGCTGGCGGAAGATCGACGCGGTCGAGATGGAGGACGCGTGGATGGTCGCGGCGTGGCGGACGTCTTGGGTTTCGCGGCGTGGGCGCCAGAGGTTATAAACGGGCGTTGCGCGCAGATTGGAGCGGTGGCGGGAATCGGAGCCAAGTACATAGGTGGACAGAATGTCGTTGAACAGGCGCACGACCACATTGTGGCGCTCTTGGCGGTGGTGGCGGTGGTGACGTTGGCGTCGTTTGCGCCGAGCGCGTTTGGGAAGACGTACGGGGGCGAACCGCGGAGTAAGAGAGACGTGGGTACTTTTACAGCTGAGAAGGAGATGATTCACGGACGCATCGCGATGCTCGCAATCGCTGCGAACGTCGCGCTCGAGCTTTTCGCGTGATTCATTCGCGAGGAATGTGTACATTACGAACAAACACCGCAGTAGCCGCCGCCGCCGCCGCGCAAATTCTGTTTAAAATGCTGTAATCGCAGAGTTTTCCTTTGCATCGCTAAAATCAATACCAATAGTTTATTTAAAAAGCCTCATCCTCGCGCTATTTTCAATCTTCCTTCTTCGCCGCGCCCGGTTCCTCTCCCGTGAGCAAAAATTTCGTAGCGCCGACGACGATTTGCTGCGCCCAGTACAAATTGAGCGCGGACGGAATGGGAAGCGTGAGCAGAGCGACCCAGTACTGGGCGGGTGTGAACACGCTCCAATCCGAACCCATAAAGGCTGTGTACAGTCTCGGTATGACTACGACCCGGACGCCCATGAAGAGCGGAATCCAGGACAAGCCGTTGACGAGGTACAGCTTGGAATCCGACAGCTTCAACGCGGACAAAATCCAGCGAAGAGACATGTTAAAGTTTGTCACCTCGCTCACCAAAAAATAGTTAATGTGATACGCACACAACCCTCTAGTCAGGGCGTACGGCCAGAGCACGATGGAGAAGACGTGATGGACGATGAAGAGACGCAACGCGCCCGCGCCACCGTACGCTTCCAACTGGTCCTTCCAGCGCGACACGATGACAAACAAATCCCACGTCATGTACCCGATGGACATCCCACACGCCTTGGCTGTGAGCGTCGACACCGGTCCCGTGAACGAATCCGCCCTTCCAGCGAAAGAACCGATCGCCGGCGCCGCGTACATGGTCACCGCGAACGCCGGCCAAAACGTGCACAGGTTGGTGTGCCACGTGTTTCTATCGCACGGACGAAGCGCGTCGAAACGTTTCGCGCCGACGATGAACCGGCGAGAAAAGACGAGAGAGAATAGCATAATGCCCACGCAACACGCGATGGAGATGAAGTAGTAGACGAAGAGCGTCTCGGCGATTTCATCTCGTTTCGTTGAACCAGTGGCGAACGCAGCGCTCAACTTGGCTGGAGCGACAAAGAATGGTTCCAAGCGCGCCACGAGCGCGTGCGCCGGCGCGTACGTTTCCTCACGAAGCAAGGCGTGCATATCGTACCGTCGTTGTCGTCGCGTTGTCCCTCGCGCTTCGTAGGGTCGACGCGTCGCGCGCCGGCGTCTGACTCTAACACGCCTGTTGGATCATCAGCATCTTGTTTTGGTTTCGTTTCGAGGACTCAAAGTGCGCGCGCGCGCGTGAGTTTGCTCGCCGTCGTCGTCGCAAGCGGGCGTGAGTGATCGGTCAAATGCGTAAAATATTTTGCCTAGACGTTGTTTTGTTTATTCATTTCAAGTTTGTACGATGACGCTACGATTGAATTTACCCGTTTACTTGGAGACAGCCGAGAGCAACTCGAGCTTTGCCGCCGCCTTGGCGGTGAAGTTTTCGAGATGGTTCACGTGCTCGGCAACTTGGTTGGTGATCAAGAAGTTCTCCAAGCGGCTCGGCGGTTGCGGAGCCTTGTAGTTCGGGTCCTCTTCCGGAAGCAAATCTTCGCCCGCGGCGCGGCGGCGCGCGTTTTCTTGGCGACGCTTTTGCAACCAGTGCGCGTGTTGCGACTGGTAGCGGTGCATGTTGCGTTGGAAATAAGCCACCTTTTGTTGCTCGTTGGCGAAATCCTCCATGCAATCCCCGAGAAGCTTCATGTTTTCCTCGATGAACGGCGCCGTGCTCAGGCTGAGTCGGTCGTAATCCGTCTCGTTCATCCCAGACTCCTTGCCGCGCATCAACTCGCCCATCACCGCTTGAGCGAGCGCGCTATTCCTAATAGTCAGCGGCACCTCAACCACGACATCGCTCCACTTGAGCTCCTTAGCGTTGATCTTCTCGAGCGTAAGCGAACGTTTACCTTCCTCGTACGCCTCCACAAACTTCTCGCTCAGCTTTAACGCGCGAAGCGCGCACACGCCTTGCTCCGCGTACGTCGGGTCGTACACCACGCACACGCAGCGCTTGATGCTGTCCGCGTACGACAAGAAGGTCTCCACCAACTCCTCCGTGTAAAACGTCCCCAAATACGCGCTCTGATACCAACCAACCGTGTTAGAATCCACGTTGATCTCTCTCAGACACCTCATCATATCGAGCTGATACTGCGCCCCTTCCTCAGCCGCAAACGCCCCGTCGGCGTCGTAGTCATCCCCTTGACCGCCGCTTCTCGGAAACGGGAAGCACGCCGTCACGTCCAAGGCGTCTCCGACATCCATTCCCAACAATTGTCCGCTCGCGCTTCCCGGCGCGCTCTCCGCGCAGTGCTGGATCACCTTGAGCGCCGCGCCGCCGTCCAACTCCACCGCTCGCACCGGCGCGGGTTTCGCATCTTCCTTCTTCTTTTCCGCCGCTTCCGCCGCGTTCGCCGCCGCCGCTTGCGCCGCGAAGCTCATCGTGCGTGGGTCGATCACGGGATGTTTCGTCGCGCGAGTGGGATTTATCCGCCGTCGCCGCCGAGACGTCGTCGCGATGTGTCGACGCGCGCGCGCGGAAACCCTCCGCCGATCCATCCGCACGAAAACGAGTCCATCACCAAAATGTTGAGTCATGACTCGTCCATGTCGGGCTGTGTTTTTGAAATCTTAGAATTGACGGTTCGTGACTCAAAGTTTAGTGTACTAGTCAGAGGGTTGACACATTTTGGGATTTTTATTGCATCGAAGCGCGCGAACGAGTTTACGGCGGAGTTTATGTCGTTCGTTACGTCGGGTCGGGCGGGACGGCGGTGATTTTTTGTTCAACCTAGGCGTCGAGACGCTGGGCGACGGCGTCGACGAAGGCTTCGGTGGTGAGACCAGAGGGACCGCAGAGATCGCGGGTACCTTTACCCTCTCGGAAGAGCTGATGGATGACGGAGCGCATTTTAGAGGTAAACTCGGCGACGCGATGGACGTCGACGTCGTGGACGACGGCGGCGTGGTTCATGGCGCCGATGAGACCCTCAACCATGCCGAGAGGGTTTAAGGAGGTTTCCTCCCCGCGGAGACGCGCCTCGTCCATGTCGGCGACGGTGCCGTGAGAAGCTTCGAATTCCTTGATGAGGACGCCGTGTTCGTCGACGCCGACGAGGTTCGAGGTGATGAAACCCGGGGATTTGTGAATCTGCGCGAGTTCATCCGTCAAAACGTCGCCGTCGTAGTTGTGCGCCGCCATGCCGAACCCGCCCTGGCGCCATTGGACGAGCTTCATCGTCGCCGCGTCGGACAAGAGGTGCACGAGCTCGTCGCCCGATTTCATGACGCCGGCGTCGACGAATTTAGACTTGAACTCTTCGTCAAACACCTTCTTCATGATTTGCCAAAACGGCTCCTGCCACTTGAAGACAGTCTTCTTGGTGACGACGTACGGGGTGATTTTCGCCTCGAGGCATCTTCCAAAGAAGAAGCGCGCGAGATCGTGCACGTTGTCGTACGGATTGTGATACGTCACGACGGCGGCTTCGGAATCGACAATGTCTCTCGAGTCCACCTCCACGGTTTTCCCGGCATCCGGACCCTCGCTCGGGGTGAACGTCGTCGTCAGCTTACCCTTACCGACGTTCTTGTACCCGGCCGAGTATTCCCCACCCACGGCGTGACGTTCAAAAAACACCGGCTTGGCGTATCCGAGCTCCACTCCGTCGATGTGAATCGTGTCGCGAGAAATCGTCACCCCGTTCCATCCTCGGCGCATCGCGCCGTTCGGCGACCCCCAACTCTTTCTAAGCCCAAGTCTCTTCACCTGATCCGCCGTCGGCGTCACCGTCGGTTCCTTAAAGATGGCTTTGATTCTCTTACCCGCGTCGATGACGTCGCGAAGCACTCGGTCCTCGGTGTCGTCGCGATTCTTCGCTCGCAAGTCGTACTCTTCCCACGCGCTCGTGTCCACCCGCGGTTCGATCCACTTTTCGCGAATCAATCGCATGACGTACGCCGTCATCTCTTCACCGGACACGTACACCATCGGCGCGCCCTTAATCTTCGTCGCGCTCGTCGTCATCGAACGCAATCGCTTCGAGGTTGGCGTCAACGACGCATCCACCGAACGCGAAACCATCATCATCATCGGCGTCTTCGTCGTCGCGCACGCGCGTCCGCGTCCCGATATCGCCATCGCCGCCGCGCGTCCGGCGCTTCGAAACACGGATGCGGACATGTCGACCGGTCGAGGCGAATCCGTCGCGAATCGCACGCGCTCGCGCCGTCGCCGATTGACGACCGAGTTCGTTGTGAGGTGAAAACCCGCGTGTGAAAACCCGCTCGTTCTCTTTGTTTTCAACCTGAACTCGGATTCCGCAAAGGTATTTTTATCGATAAAGGGTGTTCGGACGATCGATAAAAACGACCGATCGATTCAAGT
>Ga0255743_10001669_pt1 | contig 18851 bp, 16 predicted proteins | sample 101ome_19_FD_179950 | JGI IMG/M metagenome (GOLD analysis project Ga0255743, IMG submission 179950) | Coastal salt marsh microbial communities from the Groves Creek Marsh, Skidaway Island, Georgia - 101405AT metaG (version 2) | ecosystem: Environmental > Aquatic > Marine > Intertidal zone >... | reverse complement strand
CAGAGACAGGTGATTCTGCCCCCATCCATGCTTGAATGGACTCGGGGTCGTCCCACAAACCGATACGGACCGCCAACACGGTGCCGTTCTCGACCAGAACCACGTGCGGTATGCCTTGCACCTGCATCGCCGAGCCGAGCCAAGGAGCGTGAATGAAGGGACGGTTGATGGTGCGGTTGAGTTCATCCTCCATGTGATCCTTCCAAGCCGTCATGTTGTCGCCTGACTCGTCCTTGTTGAACACCAAAAGTTGACCGTCGGGCACGGCAACGTCCAACGCATCCAAGGTGGGTTTGCAATGGGTGCACCAGTACGCCGAAAGGTAAGCCACCCAACGCCCAGTGCCGTTGGAGGAGGACAAGTTGTGTGCCACCCCGGTGTCGTCGGTCAGGTTGAACGACGGGAAGGCACAGGACAGGTTCCATTCAGGGTAGTCCGGGCCGTCGCATGAAACGGTTTCCACCTCTGGTGGATCCTCAAGCGCAGAGGGTTCGGAGGATGACGTCAAACACCCTGCGAAGGGAGCCAACCCACACAGCAACACCATGAGGAGCGAACGGTGCAGGGTTGTCATGACCTTGCGGTTGAAACAGGAGCATTTGAACGCTCGGTACACAGGCTCAGTCCACCAACCCATGGCCGATCAAAAGCAAGACCACGGCGACGATGGACAACGATCGTGAGATGTGGAGCAAGCGTGCGTTGCGTTTGACAAAACGCGGTGACTTGCCCCAGGTCATCGCTGCACCGGACAGCACCACGACCCACATCGCTCCCGTACCGGCCCACAAGGTCCAGTGCCATTCCAACACCCAGCCGTGGACGGTCCCCAGCAAGGCAGCACCAAAACCCACCCAATTGTGGGCCCGCATGTACCACCGGTTCACCTTGCTCAAGCGCTGTTTGAAGGGGCGAGGTTCCTGATTGAACAAATCAGCACCGTTTTTTCTCAACCATTTGAACGCTGGGCGCCACACCACGATAGCCAATGTGGCAATCAGCAACACCTTCGCTGCCTCACCCAACCCTTCGGCATCAAGGCCCAACACCGTGGCGTCATCATCATCCTCCTCGTCGTCGTCCCCGTCCGCATGGGCGGTTGGCAACAGCAACATCAGCAGGATGAGCCATAACAGCGGGTTTCGAGTGGACACATGGCTAACTGGGACGAGGCGTTCTTGAATCCTATCCCGGGACATCCACCGTATCTGAAACATTGAACCAATTGCAGCTGCACTCGTACCCGCGACGGGACGGTGTGATGACCGCATCAGGGCCTTACGAGTGGCGACTGCACGCCGAATCAAGCCATGCCGTTCGTCGTTCGACCTCAGCCTTCACTGTTCAAACGGCATCCATGCTTGGGCACCGCTGTCGAAGTACGACAGGTTGCCATCGGCATCCTTGGACCAGTGCACTCCGTTTTCTTCCCATTGCTGAGGCTGTTGCGTGGTGGCATCGAGCGAGGGCAACGCCTTATCCGACGCAGCCATGTGCATCTCGGTGACGGCATCCATGGCGTTGGTGGCTTCGGCGAAGGCCGACATGGGGTCGGTGTTCTGCTTCCGCATCACCGTGAAGCCTGCACCACCAATGAGGGCCATGACGACCAAAGCGATGAGCCCGTACATCATGCCGCTTCCGCCTTCCTCCACCACCGCCAGGGATTGTGTGGGGTCTTCAGGGAACGCATCGTATCGGTCGGCCACGCCGTCACCGTCAGTATCCACCGATTCGTTGGCATCGAACTTGAAGGCGTCCTCTGCGTCGTTGACACCGTCGCCGTCGGAATCCTTCTGCGACAGTGCACATCCTTCGTCGTCGACCAATTCGCCTTCGGCCGTATTGATGCAAGCGTCAAGGTGATCCTTGACACCGTCGCCATCGGTGTCCTTTTGCCGGTCAGCACAGCCGTCGAGGTCCACCGAGTCACCGGCGAGCGTATCGGGGCACAGGTCACGTGCATTGTCGATGTCGTCGTTGTCCTCGTCCTTTTGCGAGGCGGAACAGCCGACTTGATCGGCTTGTTCGCCGGTTGGCGTGATGCGGCACAGGTCGTCGCTGTTGGGAATCCCGTCATTGTCGTCATCCAGTTGCGTACTGGCGCAACCGGTCAGGTCCACTTCGGCACCGTTGGCGGTGCCGGGGCACTGATCGAGCAAATCGTTCACCAAATCACCGTCGGTGTCCTTCTGCGAGGGCGAGCATCCAACGGCATCGGGTGTCTCGCTCATCGAGGTCCCGTCGCAGACGTCGTTCGCATCGTTGACTCCATCACCGTCGGTGTCCCGTTCGTCGGCAGCGCAGCCCACGCCGTTGACGATGCTTCCAGCCGTGGTGGTGGGGCACTGGTCGATGTTGTCCGTGATGGTGTCACCGTCGGTGTCCAATTGATACAGCGCACAACCAGCAGCGTCAACGGTGCTCCCCAACGTGGTGCTGGGACAGGCATCGAACGCGTCCATCACGCCGTCGTTGTCGGCGTCCTCCTGACTTCCCGAGCATCCAACAGCGTCCACCGTTTCACCGGCCGGTGTGTCGGGGCAGGCATCGTTGCGATCGCTGACACCGTCCATGTCGGCATCGAGTTGGGAGGCGGAGCAACCTTCGCTGTCCACGGCTTCACCGGGCGGCGTGTTGAGGCAGCGGTCGGGCGCATTGCCGTTGGCGTTGTCGCCGTAACCGTCGCCATCGGCGTCAAACCATTGGGTCGGGTCGGCCGGGAATGCATCGGCGTTCAGGCCTGCGGCGTTGTCGCCGTAACCGTCGCCGTCACCGTCGGCCCACTGGGTGGAATCGTTGGGAAACGCATCGGGGTCCGTGCCGGCTTGGTTGTCACCGTAGCCGTCGCCGTCGGCGTCGAACCACTGGCTGACGTCGTTGGGGAACTTGTCACCGTTGTTGCCGTTGGGGTTGTCGCCGTAGCCATCGCCGTCCGTGTCGTGCCACTGGGTGTTGTCGTTGGGGAAGGCATCGGGATCCGTGCCGGTGGCGTTGTCACCGTACCCATCGCCGTCGACATCGCTCCATTGCGTGGCGTCCGTGGGGAAGGCATCCCCGTTGGTTCCAGCAGGGTTGTCACCGTAGCCGTCTCCATCCATGTCCTCCCACTGGGTGCCGTCTGCCGGCCAAAGGTCGGGGTAGTTGCCGTTGGGGTTGTCGCCGTAGCCGTCGCCGTCGGCGTCCGACCATTGTGTGGCGTCCTGTGGGAAAGCGTCGGGGGCGTTGCCGGTGGCGTTGTCACCGTACCCGTCGCCGTCTGCGTCGCTCCACTGCGAGTTGTCGGTGGGGAAGGCGTCGGCCATGTTGCCCGATGCATTGTCACCGTAACCGTCACCGTCCATATCGGACCATTGGGTGCTGTCGTTGGGGAAATCGTCGACAGCATCGTTGTACCCATCGCCGTCGGTGTCTTTCTGCGAGAGCGCACAGCCGTTGGCATCGACCGGAGTAGAGGGTGCGGTGTTGTTGCAGAGGTCGACCTCGTTGGCAACACCGTCGTTGTCGTCGTCAAACACCAACTGGAAGCAGGCATCGTCACCCGGGAGCTGTTGCATGCTGTTGGTGTAGAGGTCAATGACCACGCAGTAGGTACCGGAGGTGGTGGGGGTCGTGTAGTTGAACATCGGCAGGGACATGTTTTGCGAGGTGGCCGTGAAGGCGGTCACCGAGGACGAAGCGAGGACCGCTCCACCGGCGTCGGTGACGGCGTACTGGTAGCGATACGTGTCGCTCACGACCAGGTCGAGGCCTTTCGCACGCACATTGTTGGAGGCTGCGGTTGAACTGGCCGAATACGAATCGATCAGCAAACTGGGCAGCTGCGGGAAGAAGGCGTCGAAATGGCCGCCGGTCACGTTTTCGTTGGTGACCACGTCGACCATCGTTCCGTTGACGGACAGACTGGCGAACAGCAGGTGTTCATCCAACGACAGGGGGTTGGACCAGTTGATTTGGTAGGTGGCCGAGGATGCTGTTGGTGCGAGCGTCCACAGGTCGCTGTCGTGCATGGAGACGTTGATGGCGTCGTAGGGATTGTTCGACACCGTCACGTTGTCGAGGAACGTGTCGTAGTTGAGGACCATCCACCGCACGTCGTAGGTGGTGGATGTGGACAGGTTGGTCAGCTCAATCGTCCCTGTGGTGGAAGATGTGCTCATCGCCTCGACGTTTTCGATGTACAGTTCAGCCGTGTCGCTGTTTTGAGGTGCACCCCCCGGGCCAAACAGCGTGGCAGCGACGGTCAGCGTCGACTCGTCCATGTCCGGCATGAATGAGATGTTGACGCTGTGCGTGGTGTTGGAGGCGGTGAAGGACCCCGTGGTTGATGTGGCCCAACTCGTCGAATCATCGTAGAACACTTGACCGTAGGTGTGATTGTAACCGTAGTTCGTTCCTGCGGTCAGACCGGCGAACTCGAGCGTGGCGTGCGTGGCGTTGTGCAGAACGATGTTGACCACCTCAGCCGTTTGGCCACCACCGGGGTTGTCGGTGGTGATTTCGATGTCGTAGGTGTTGGTGGCCCCGATGTACCCGTACACGTCGACGTAGGTGGTTTGGTTGACGGTGGCCGTGTGCGACATGGATTCATTGTTGGACGTGCTGGTGGAACTGTCGAGGAAACTGCCCCCTGCATCGTCCCATCCGACATCGATGTCCCCGTTGGCGTCGATGAAGGTGACGTTGACGTAATAGGTGACACCGGCAATGGTGTCGATCTCAAAGTAATCCACGTCTGAACTCGAATCGAGCGAAAGGCCGGTGCAAATCATGGGTAACAACGAGGCCGACGTCGCCGTTGCCGTGCTGTCGTTGGGCTCCAACGGGTCAGGCGTCAACGTGCTGTTGCCGGAACAGTTCACCACGGAAGTGAAGTTCCCACCACCGCCACCGGTGCCGCCCGTGCCGTTCGACACGGTGAATTTGTAAAGCGTGAGGGACCAACTCCCCGAACCTGAATACCTCGAAATGTCGATGTAAACCATTGCACCTGCACCGCCGGTGGTGTTGGTTGTCAGGGTCTCCGGGTTACCGAACAGGGACTCGCCCAAGAAATTTTGATTGCTGTCCAAAAAGGTGAGGTCAAAGTCGTTCGTGACCGTGGTGCTGTTGTTGAACGTGGTTGTGGACGGGAACGAAAGGCTGGCGGATAAGCCCTGGTTGGAATTCAACGCCACGCGGATGATATCGTTGTCGTCACCCCACGTCAGTTCACCGGTGCCTGAATAGGAGCCCGAGAAGATGTAGTTCGTGATGCTCACGCTGGTGTTGTCGGGCAGGTCGCCGCCAGAGTTCAAGTCGTTTTGGTTCGCCCCAACCGCACTCACGGAAGGCGTCATGGCCGTGGCCACCAACGACAACAAGAGCATGAAGGTCAAGGACAGGCTGTGGATACGGGAAGAGGCTTCGCCGCTCATGATTGGGAAGGTTTTCCGATGGTATATGATACCTCTCGCTAAATGGCGGTGGGAGCGACATGGCCGTCCCCCTTGTCGTCGGGTTGACGGACACGGGACCAAACGCCCCCCATGAGTTCATCGTGGTGCGCTTGGCAATAGTGGAACCGTCGGTAGGCTTCGCGGAACGAATAGGCCTTCTTACCGGTGGCGACAAGAAAACCTTCGGGGGACAAACGAGAGACGATGGTCCCCTCATCATCGCATCCAGGAAGGTCGCAGGCTGGGCCGTCGCTCATGTTTGACACTCGGGTCCACAACTAATGAACTCTTGCTCAAGCGTCATCATCGGGCGAAGGCTCGGGCTCAATGACCACCAAAGGCACGTTGGCTTCAATGGCTTCGCCTTCCGAGCATTGGACGGAGATCACCGTACCGGTCACGGGTGCTTGTATCTCGTTCTGCATCTTCATGGCCTCAAGAATGAGTACGACTTGTCCTTCCGTGACCTGTTGGCCTTCCTCCACCTCGACGGTGACCACTTTGCCGGGGATGTTGGCCGAAACGGTGCCAGACTTCTTCTTCTTTCGCCCCCCTGAGCGTTTCGCCTTGGCAGCGGGTGCAGCATTGGGCACTTCGATCTCGAACACCTGACCGTCCACGGTCGCCTTCCAGATCGTCCCGTCGGTTTCAAGATCCACCGTGTATTCCGTGCCGTTGACCTTCACCGTGTGTTGTTCCGTCATTCGTTCACCTCCAAGGCGAGCGCGAGGCTCGAGCGTGCATCAGCGATGCTTGACCAACCATCGTGCGACGGTGGTCCTGCGACCAGGGCGCGCCGGGTTGGCGTGCGCGAGCCGATTCGTCTTCGCTGTGAGAGCGCATCTGCATCAAAACGGCCACAATGGCCGCCGTTCGTCGTTCATCGTCCGCCGACATGCCCTCACCTCACAACGGAATGTTGCCGTGCTTTCGAGCAGGCCTCAATTCCTCTTTGTCCAACAGCATGTCCAAGGCACGGCACAACCGCTGACGCGTTTGGTTGGGTTCGATCACATCGTCAAGGTAACCCATGGCCGCCGCCTTGTAGGGGTTGGCGAATTTCTCCTTGAAATCCTCCGTCAAACGAACACGCTCCTCCTCGGGGTTGCGCGCCGATGCGATGCGACGGCGATGGATAATCTCCACCGCCCCGTCGGCGCCCATGACCGCCAACTCAGCCGAGGGCCAGGCGACGTTGTAATCGCCTCGAATGTGTTTGCTGGACATCACGTCGTAAGCACCGCCGTAAGCTTTCCGCATCACCACCGTAAGTTTGGGCACGGTGGCTTCGGCGAAGGCGTACAGCAGTTTGGCTCCGTGGCGAATGATGCCACCCCACTCCTGATTGGTGCCAGGAAGGAAGCCAGGCACGTCCTCAAACGTCAGCAACGGGATGTTGAACGCATCGCAGAACCGAACAAAGCGAGCCGCTTTGTCGCTGGCGTCGATGTCGAGGCATCCAGCGAGCACCTTGGGTTGGTTGGCCACCACGCCCACGGTTTGCCCGCCCAGGTGGCCGAACCCAATAACAATGTTTTGCGCCCATTCCGATTGAACCTCGAGGAATCCACCGTCGTCGAGCACCTCGGTGATGACATCGACCACATCGTAAGGTTTGGACGGGTCATCGGGAATGACCGAATCGAGCGCATCGCACACACGGTCTTTGCTGTCAGAGGTCGACTTAAGAGGCGGTCGTTCGAGGTTGTTTTGCGGCAGCAGATCCGTCAGATCCCGGGCCAATTGGATGGCATGCTCATCGTCGGAGGCGGTGAAATGCGACACCCCGGATTTCGAACCGTGGGTAAAGGCGCCTCCCAGGTCTTCGAAGCTCACCACTTCGTTGGTGACCGTTTTGATGACCTCAGGACCGGTAATGAACATATGAGCGGTTTGATCCACCATGATGACGAAGTCCGTGATGGCAGGCGAATACACCGCCCCACCGGCGCAGGGTCCCATGATCACGGAGATCTGGGGGACGACGCCGGACGCACGGACGTTCCGGAAGAAAATTTCAGCGTAGGATCCCAGCGAGGCAACACCCTCCTGGATTCGCGCCCCACCTGAGTCGTTCATGCCGATGACGGGACGACCGGTCTTGAGGGCCATGTCAAGCACCTTGCAAATTTTGAGACCGTGCATCTCGCCCAAGGACCCACCGTACACCGTGAAATCTTGGGCGAAGGCAAAGACCTCACGTCCGTTGATGGTGCCGTGACCCGTGACTACCCCATCGCCTGGAATCACGTTCTTGTCCATGTCAAAGTCACGGCAGCGGTGCTCCACCAGTGCGTCGATTTCCTGAAACGTCCCGTCGTCGAGGAGCAGTTCCAACCGCTCTCGGGCCGTGAGTTTCCCCCGGTTGTGTTGAGCATCAACACGCGCTTGGCCACCGCCAGCCTCACTGCGGGACTTCCGGTTGCGCAGGTCTTTGAGGCGCTCCTCTGTGCTGGACATGGTGTTCCCCAGAACACCTTGTCTGCACGCCGCCCTTATGCGTTCCTATCCGCAGGACTGCGTTCAAGGCCGATTGAGCGCCCACATCGGGCGGCGAGGGGTGCGTTGATAGGGAGGCCCTCCGTCCTGTGGTCATGGACCAACCGTTGCGCATCGTGGTGGCCAAGCCGGGACTCGACGGTCACGACCGAGGAGCAAAGGTCGTAGCACGCGCCCTTCGCGACGCAGGCCACGAAGTGATCTACACCGGCCTGCGTCGGACATCGCAGCAAATCGTCGACACGGTGCGGGACGAGGACGCACGGTTCCTGGGGCTCTCGTCCCTTTCTGGCGCTCATGCCCACCTCTTCCCCCAAGTCTGCCAGAAACTGATCGAAGCAGGTCTGGAGGATGTCGTCGTGTTCGGCGGCGGCATCATTCCTGAAGACGACCGCCCTGCCTTGCACGAGGCGGGTGTTCGCGCCATTTTCGGACCCGGGACACCCACCGCTGAGATCCTTGAATTCATGGCCACAGCCTCGTCCATGAACGACGTGGGCGTTGGCCAACCCAGTGACTGGTATTGGACGTCCAACGCATAGGTGGTGGCATGGACGACCTCCACCGTTTGGCCCAAGGCGGCGACCGACGTGCGCTTGCACGAATGTTGTCGGCGATTGAGTCGGGTGATGTCGATGTCCATCCATTGCTCAGCACACCAGCTGCATCAAATGCATGGAAGGTGATGGCCATCACCGGCGCACCCGGCGTAGGCAAATCGGTGTTGGTGGATGCCATCCTGCAGCGTTGGGCCCGAGCAGGGCACACCACCGCCTTGCTGGCCGTTGATCCAAGCTCACCCCGAACGGGAGGCGCCCTTTTGGGCGACCGGGTTCGGATGACCACGGTTGATGACCCCGAACTGAGTCATCGCGTCTATGTTCGATCGGTGGCGACGCGAAAGGCGATGGGTTCGGTGCCGATGGTGGTGGAAGACATGGCGGCTTACCTGCTGAGTTGCGGTTGGGACCGAGTGCTCATCGAAACCGTTGGCGCAGGTCAGTCCGAACTGAGGTGCGCCGCAGTGGCGGACCGCATCGTGGTGGTGGAAGGACCAGCACGTGGTGACGGGATTCAGGCAGAAAAGGCCGGATTGCTCGAACTCGCCGATCTGGTTTTGGTCAACAAATGCGACATTGAAGGAGCCGAGCGTCACGCTGCAGAGCTCAGCGAATCGTTCGCGCTGGGCGATGAGGCCCCTGATGTGATGCTGGTTTCTGGGTTGAAAAGCATCGGTGTTGACGAGGCGGCAACCACCATGCTGAACCTGGCCCCCTCGAACCGCTCGCTCAAGGCCAAAATGCGGGAACGGCTTCATGCGCTGCTCGAACGACGGCTCACCGGCCATCCGGACTACAATCGGACGCTGGACGACCTCTCAGGAGGGACAATTGATATTCATGAGGCGATGGTACACTTGCTGAGTGAGCGCCATGAGTCACCAGGTCGAGATGACCAACCCCGTTGAAACCTCGGTCGGTGGGATGCGCGGCCATCTGCTCCGCCGCTCCATCCATTTGGGCATGGTCGCCATTCCCGTTGCGTATTTTGAATTCGGTGCCTCCGTCGCTGACACCCTTCAGGCGAGCGTTGACCAGCTCGTGGCCGGCTTTGTGCTCCTGTTGGTCGTCGTCGAAATGCTTCGCTTGCGCCTTGGCATCACCGTGTTCGGCCAACGCGATTACGAAGCCAAACAGATCTCAGCCCTCGCCTGGGGCGGTTTTGCCATCGGCATGGTCCTGTTGCTGACCCCCGAACCCGGCTACGCGTGGCCGTTGATCGTTTCGTTGGCTTTGGGCGATCCGTTCATGGGTGAACTCCGCCGAAAGGGCATGAACGACCAAAGCGTAATGTTGTACGCCACCTTGCTCATTCTTGCCATCTGGCTCGTGTGCTGGTGGACCGTGGGCACACCCCTCCTCATCTGTTTCCTCCTGGCACCCGTCTGCATGGCAGCAGAATGGCCGCGACTCACCTACATCGACGACAACGCCACCATGGTGCTCATCCCGCTTGCGTTGGTCCTCCTGCTCGAGCCGTTTGTGGGGCTGATGGCGTAGACAAAACCTCCACCCGAGTTCAGCCCCCACCATACGTTGAAAGGGTGAGCGCGGGTCCGTTGAATCGGCGAGAACCATGTCGAACGATGGAACGGACAACGACCCCCCTCAAATGGCCTACCAAGTGGCTTTTGCCTTGGTGATCATTGCGCTCCTCGTGACCGTGTTCCGCTACCCACTTTGGTGATTTTTTCAGCACGAGAATGAACGCCCTTTCAAAAGGTGCTGCCGCGAGGGCGGACCATGTGTGGAATTGCGGGTGTGTTGGGCCATCCCGACGCAACCGTCTTGAACCGCATGAATCGAATTCTTGGGCACCGTGGTCCCGATGAACAATCGACCTTCCTTGACGAACCGGTCGGGTTGGCCCACACACGGCTGGCCATCGTTGATGTCAACGGGAGCCAACAACCGCTCCACGGAGCAGACTCCACCGTCCTCATCGTGAACGGGGAGATCTACAACCATCAGAATCTTCGACGCACGGTGACCTACCCCTACCAAACCGTTGGCGACAGCGAGGTCATCCTCGCCCTGCACCAAGAAGGGGGCAACGGTCCTGTTCGTTCCGCTGCCGAACACGCCCGTTGGGTGCGACGACTCGACGGAATGTTCGCCTTCGCACTGTGGAACCCTGAAGAGCGAACTCTGCTGCTCGCTCGTGACACGCTGGGCATCAAACCCCTCTTTCGCACACGGGTGGAGGACAGTCTGCTGTTTGCCAGCGAAGCCAAAGCCTTCCAGGCCCACGACGCTTACCGGCCCACCTTGGACCGAACGGCGTTCGGTGCTCGCTTGGTGTGGGAGTACCCACTGGACAGCACTTCCTTGCTCTCTGGCGTCCACCAAGTTCGGCCCGGAACCGTGGAATTGTGGACCGTGGATGAACAGGGTGTGCCCTGCTTGAAAGACGTCGCTGTGTTTGATCGATCCGTGGTCGAACCCCGAGCCACATGGGATCCGATGAGCGGCGCGCCCGAACTCTTGGATTCCTTTGTGACGAGCGTGCAACAACGCCTGATGGCCGATGTCCCCGTCGGCATCGTCCTATCCGGCGGTCTGGATTCGAGTTTGGTGGCTGCTGTGGCTCACGAAGCCGCTGAGCGGGCAGGGCAGCCGGTTCCGGCATGTTGGACGGTGGCGGAGAGCGAAGACAACCCCGATTGGATGGCTGCTGAGGACGTGGCGTCATCCTTTGACCTTGAGCACCATCAACACGTGCTGGAACCGGATGCCTTTGAACGCACCCTCCCATCCCTCGCTTGGCACGGCGAGGACATTGATGTCACCGTGTTGTTTTTCCAACCCCTCTTCAAGCACATGCGACAACACGTCACCGTGGGTTTGTGTGGCCAGGGTGCGGATGAATTGCATGCCGGGTATCCAAGGTACCGGTCCCTCGACCGCCACCGTCTCGAACTGATGGCACGGGAGCGCGCCCTGCCGCCGGATGTCCAACACACGTTGTTGAACGGCAGCCTCACAACCCAGAACGGATGGTTCCAGCCAACCCACACGGCCGATGAACCGACCGGTGACCTCAACAGCATGCTTCAATTTGAATTCGACCATGGGCAGCTGAGCAATTTTCAACTTCGCTTGGTTGACCGCCACTCGATGGCCCATTCCCTTGAGGTGCGTGTGCCGTTCCTCGGACGTCCGCATCGTCAACTTGCCCAGAGTCTACCCCTGAACTGGCGGCTACCGAACGCTGACCTCGAAAAACTGGCGTTGCGTCGGGCGGCCTCGTTGACCAAACTGCCGAAACACATCGTTGATCGTCCGAAATTGCCAGCCGGCCGAGCGACCTCACCCACGATGATCGATGCTTTCCTCCACGGCTACGCCGCGCAAACCGAGGCGCTGCTGGCAAAATACACCGATTGGGCTCCGGCCATGAAAGGCCAGGAGGAGTTGGCCCTTGGATTGGGGTTGTTCGAAGCGATGCATCTGAACGCCGACGGTTGGCAACAACGTCACCGCAGCGTCGATGAATGGCTCAGCGAGGTGATTTGACATGCACTTGAAAGATCTGAATAAGCAACTGGAAGCCCATCGTGCCGAACTCACCGCATGGATGGCGGAGAAGCGTCGTGATGTGTCCATACCGATTTACGGCAGCGTGGATGTCCGTGATGCGGGCTGGAAGGTGGGTGTGGTGGATGCCAACCATTTCCCTGCTGGCTTCAACAACGTCGCCCAACAACAGCAAGAAGAACTGTCCAACCTCTTGAAGGACCATCTGCAGCGGATCCATCCAGACGCCACCTGGGTCCACGTGTACCCTGAGAGTCACACACGAAATCCCGCTTACGTCGAAAACATCGCCTCCATCCAACGCATGATCGAACGGGCCGGGTACCGCTGCACCGTGGGGTCGCCTGAGTTGGACGAATTCAAGACACTGAACGGGACGAGCGGCCCCCTCAACCTTGACCTCACCCAGGTCGATGGGAACAACCGCCTTCTTGTGGAGGGGGACGAACCCGATTTGATCCTTCTCAACAACGACCTCACGGACGGCAACATTCCCGGCATCGCATCGCCCAACGTCACTCCGCCGCCCCACATGGGTTGGTTTCGCCGAAGGAAATCGCAGCATTACGAAGCGCTCCGCCCGTACGTGAACGAAGTGGCCGAGTTGCTGAACCTCGACCCTTGGCACCTCATGCCCGAATGGTTTGTTTCCGAGGACAAATGCCTGACTGAAGACGCCTGCAAGCAGCGTCTTGCGGAAGAAATCGACGACTTCCTCATGCGGTTGAAAACCAAGTACGCCGAGCTCGGCATCGACCGCCAACCAAGCGTGGTGATGAAAAACGACAGCGGTACCTACGGCCTTGGCATCATGGTCTTGACATCGGGCGACCAAATCCTCAACCTGTCCAACCGGAAGGCCAACCGCTTGCGTTACGCCAAAGGTGGAGCGACGGTTGAAAATTACCTCATCCAGGAAGGCATCCCCACAGCGCTCCAAACCGAAGCAGGTGAAGCACTTGAGCCGGTGGTCTATCTGGTGGATGGAGAAGCCGCTTCCTGGTTTTACCGAATCAACCCCAAGAAATCCGACATGGACAACCTCAACTCACCCAGTGCGCGATTCGAAAATTACGCCGAAGGGGACAACCCCTACGCCACCGAAGCCCACGGCTGGCACGCATTGGTCGCCGAACTGAGCATGTTGGCCATGGGCAAAGAAGCCGAGCGGTACAGCAACTGATTCGCAAGGTCTCGGCGGTGGGCTGGAGCAGTTCGTTTGTTGAATCGCGGTGCTTCATTTTGCACACTTGGTGCTTGAGCAAAAGTTGCGCATCCAAGAAAAACCATTAAAAGCAGAACGACATGCCGGGACGGCCATGTATACGCTCAAATCGTGCCACGTAACCGAAGCAAAGGCGGTGAACACACGGGCGCTTGGGTTGGTGTTGCTGTTGCTGTTCACGCCCTGGTCGGGGGCTGCGGCCACCGACATCACCGCTCGGTCCGAGGCGATGGAACCTACGCCGCCGGTTTGCAACAAATTTTACCCTGGAGCGGAGGCGGGGTTGTTGCATTGCAACGCTTCGACGCAGGCAGGCCTGATGCTCTTCGCAGAGTCCTCCAGCGACACCCTCTACTTGATCGACGAGCGTGGAGAAACGAGGAAGATGTGGATCTCATCCCACGCCAACGGTTCAGGCTTCGGTATGGACATCGGACCCAACGGGGAACTTCTGCGCATGTTGAACGACATCCCCGCTTCGGAGCCTCTTCCCCGAATGGATGCCGGGGGTGGCGCCTCTCACATTGAGATTCTCCACCCGGACGGGAGCGTGTTTTGGGAAATTGAGGAGTACTCCGACACCGTTCGTTTGCACCACGATGCGGTGTTTTTGCCCAACGGCAACGTGCTCGCCATCGCTTGGGAATTCATCGATGAAAGCACGGCGCGTTCCCTCGGCCGGTCCCCCGAGCGATTGACATCGGAGGGTCTGTGGCCCGACATGATCATTGAATACGAACGCAACAAAGACGGTGAAGCCGAGGTCGTCTGGACATGGAGTGCAAAGGACCACTTGATTCAGAACGAAGACATCGCCAAGGCCAACTTCGGCGACCCGCTGCAACACCCTCACAAATTGGACGTGAACGCAGTCGGACCCCACATCCAAATCGACAACCCTGACTGGATGCATTGCAATTCCATTGACTATGACCCGGTTCATCAGCACATCCTGCTGTCGTGCCGAAACACCGAGGAGTTGTACATTGTGAACCACAACATCACGTGGGAGGAGGCCAGCGGACCGAAAGGTGACCTGCTGTACCGATGGGGGAATCCAGCCAACTACGGTGCCGGCGAGGTGGGGGATCAACGGACGGTGGTCCAACACGACGCACAGTTCATCCCTGCAGGCCGACCTTACGCAGGATCCATCTCATACTTTTCCAATGAGATGGTGGGGTCGTCCAAAGTGGGCATCATCACACCCCCGCGAAACGGGTCGTCGTTTACCTTCAATCTCACCGCGGAATCATTCGACCCTCAGACCCCCAACCTAGAGTTCACCTTGCCCAACGGATGGGGGCCGAGGTTCCAATCGGGGGCCACCTTGTTGCCCAACGGCCAGTTTCTGATCTCGCATGCACTGCGCGGAAAACTGGGCCAAATCGGGGCAGACAGCGTGATCGATTGGGAGTACAATTTGCCGTTCAACCCCGGCAACGAACCAGCGCCACGCACCGAGCGAATGGTCAATCCAATTTTCTTCAAAGCGACCTTCTTTGAACACAACGACGTGCGCATGCAATTCGTTGGACTGGAACGGCTCGGCGTCATCGAACAGGTGGATGACCTCTGTTTGGACGACGGTGATGACGTCCGATGGGATGCCAACGGCGACGGGTGCATCGAAGACGACGACATGGACGGCATCAACAACCAGTTCGACTGGTGCCCCAACACAGCGGAAGGAACGCAGGTGCTCGATGATGGCTGCCCCGTTCCCGCACCCAAAACGGGATGCACCGACCCCGAGGCGTTGAATTACGACGCTCAAGCCGAGATGGATGACGGTTCGTGTGCGTACCCACCACCTGTCGAGGGGTGCATGGATGAGAACGCCATCAACCACGACCCCCATGCTGATGTTCACGTTGAAGCGATGTGCGAGTATCCACCTCCTCCCGTAGAAGGGTGCACGAACAGCACGGCCCTGAACCACAACGCCGACGCCACGGTTGACGACGGCTCGTGCGAATACCCACCGCCCCCCATCGTGGGGTGCTTTGACCTCAACGCCTCGAACCACAATCCCAACGTCACCCAGAACGATCCATCCCTTTGCCTTTACCCTGAAGTGGAGGAACCTGAACCCGAGGTGAACCTCACGATCCCGGGATGCATGGATGTGGAGGCGTTGAATCACGACATCAACGCCACACAATCGGATGGAAGTTGTGTGTATCCCGAACCGCAAACCAACACGACGACCAACGAAACCCTGCAACAAGGGGAGGGCAGTGGGTGCCCCGCCGTGGTGGATTGTGAAAACGACGGCACCGTGCAAACCAGTGCTCCCACACCCCACACGTTCAGTTCAACCCAGAAAGCCATGCTCAGTGTGTTCAGCGGCACGGCGCTGGGTGCTGCTGGCCTCGCGTTTTGGGTGAGCCGCCGGGAAGGGCGACGCATGCAAGAGGATGAATACGAAGACCGCCACGCCCGCTCATGAAGGGCAAGGCGTGGTGGTACGCGATCACCATCGCCGTTGGCCTTTGGGTGTCCGCCACGGGCGCTCATGGCATCTTACCCGATCGCTGGGCTGAATGGCCCGTGAACCTCTGGTGCTGGGGGTTGTTTCTCACCCTGTATGCGAAAGCTGAGCGGAAAGAACGCATCGAAATGATCACCGTCCTTGCGTTCGCCACACCCATGGAATTGTTCTTTTCAGAGGTGTGGAAGGTTTACGAGTACCAACGTGGGTTGATGCCGCTGTTTGTCCCGGTTGGCCACTATTTCCTGTTTGATTTGGGTCGTATTTGGGCCCAACGCATCCAAGTGTCGTGGGCGATGCCGCTGTTGCTGCCGTTCGTGCCGGCGGTCGCATACGGGGTGTGGACCGGTGGCGACACCTCGGGCGTGTTGCTGCTGGTGTTGGTGGTGCTGTTCACCCGGTTTGGACCGCAACCTCGCCTGTACGCTGCGATGGTGTGGGCCGCCTTGGCCATGGAAATCGTTGGCACACAACTTGGGAACTGGACCTGGGCCACCGAGGTGCCGTGGACGCCGTTGACGGCTTGGAACCCACCGTTGCTGGTGGGTGCGTTCTACTGCTTGGGTGACCTGTTGGTGAACCTCAGCGTTGCTAAGTTTGAAGGGGAACCTCCCAAGGAGGTCACTGCATGACGGGAGCCGACGAGTTGCGCCGGCGACGTCAAAACGAAGCCGTGCGCATCCGCACGGCGCTCAACCGGCAACGCGGTGAACAACGGGCCAACACCAAGGGGGGTGAAGGAACGGTGGCTTTTGTTGAGGAACGAAAGTGCATCGGCTGCGACCAGTGCACCATCGTGTGCGATGACGATGCGATTGAACTCTACCATGTGGCCATGAAGAGCCCCCTCATGTCGGTGGAAAGCAACCGAAAGGCGAAGGTCCTTCGTGACCCTTGCACCGGTTGTCGGCTTTGTGTGCTGGCGTGCCCCACCGACGCCATCACCATGATCGACCGATGAACGTGAACCGGAGGATGAAGCATGGCCAAGAAAGGAAAGGACCCCACTGCACAACGGTTTGGAGGCGAATTTGGCCCATACAGGAAACCGGGCACCGCAGGTGTCAGCTTGTCGACGTTCAAGACCCTCGTCTGGGTGTCCAACCTTGGCGGTTTGTTGCTCGTCGCCCTCGCCCTCGAGCTGATGTTTGTCCAGCAGAACTTTGCATGGGGCTTGCTCTCGCTCATTCTCGGGGTCGCCGTTGGCTTGTTCCCTTCCAACTACGAAATCGTCGGAATGGAAGAGGACGACGACGGGACGAACGACCGCTGACGGTCAAGGTGCTGATGCGTAGACCCGACGCACGAACGGTCGCTCAACGCTCATGTAAAACACGTAGATGCTAACATGGAAGACGATGGCGACCGCCCACCCTTGGATGGAAGCTGCCTCCAACGCTGCACCGTGCATGGACACGTTGCCGATCCCGTACATGGGATTGGAGAACACCGAATACGGCCCGGAGGTGACCAACGCTCCATCGCCTGCCCTGTCATGAAACAAGTCCCGGTAGTAATACACGTCCATGCCGACCAAATGCGTCGCCCAGGTCTTGATCCCGACGCTGACGAAAAACAGCGCACCACCAAGGGTCGTGGCCACAGCGGTCGGTATTGAGAGGTCAACGGTTTCGGCATGGACACGAAGGAACATGGCAAGGGACCAACCCAGGTTGAAGAACACCACTCCGAGCACGGATTCGTAGGTGGCCCAAGCTCGTTCGTCACCCAACGATTTGCGGAGTCGATGATGCAACTTGAAACGGAAAAAGAGGATGTGGCCAAGGTAATACACACACCACTCCACCACCACGTACATCAGGGCCAACGAAGGGGTGGTGACGTACATCCAGCCGATGATGGCCGAGAGCAGGATGAACAGTGCCGTCCACATCGTTTGGACCATCGGTCGATCGAGACGCAGACCTGACATCCCTGACACAAGGGCGAGGGTGCCCAACAGGGGTGACACCTTCCCGCCCATGGTGTTCATCTTCGAGCACAGCGCATGAAGCATGCGGCCGTTAGACCGGACAAGCCATGTGGACAACCTCCCCAGGGGGGGTCAGAAACGCCCGACATTGGCTATCGGTTCAGTTTCAGGCTTCTGCGGTCTGACCGGCTTGGACATCGCCACCAACGAGTGCTTTCTTCTCGTTGACTTGGCGGGCCAAGAAGGACACCACGTCCAAGATTTCGATGTCCTGATAGGCTTCATCCCCTTCAAACTTCAAGCACTCAAAGTGCGACACACACTTGGGGCAGGAGGTCAGCATGGTCTCGGCACCGGTGGCACGCACTTCTTCCATGCGGGTCACGCGCAGTGAGCGTGCGTTTTCGTTGCACGACATCATGCTCGACACACCGCAACACATGGCGTCCTCGCCGTGATGCTCCATCTCCACGAGTTCCACGCCCTCCACCGAGGTGATGAGGTCACGGGGTTCATCGTACACGCCCATTTGCCGACCCAGTCGGCACGGGTCGTGGAAGGTCACCGTTGTGTCTTCGGTCTTGAGGTTCATGTCGAAACCTTGCTCGAGCAGGAATTCGGTGGTGTGCATGACCTTAACATCCTCCAACTCGTAGTCACGAGCAAAGGTTCGGAAACACTCAGCGCAGGACGACACGAGCGTGTCAATGCCGGATTCGTTGATTTTCCGCTGGTTGTAGGCCTTGAGCTTCTCGAAGACTTCATCCAACCCCTGCCACTTCTGGTCATGGCCACAGCACTTCAGGAAGTCACGACCGAGGTAGGCCACGTCCGTGCCCATCTCCTCAAAGAGCGTGAAGGCCGCCGTGGTGGTGTCACCGAGGTTCATGGTGCCTTCGTTCACATGGGAGAACACCATCTCCTGGTCAAGGTAGTCAACGCAACCAGGGTAGTAACCAACGTTGGACGTGATCGGGTAGTCCTCCACTGCGATGAAGTCCTCATCAGCAGCTTCGTCGGCTTCGGCGTTGAGCACGGCTTGGAGCACCGTGTGAGGAATCTCAGCTTGTGGGCCTCCGACGATCAAACTGCGACGAATGTCAACGTACGAGTCGTAATCCACGAGTTGAGGGCAGGCATTGGTGCACGCAGAGCAGGTCAAACA
>Ga0255743_10001653_pt1 | contig 18959 bp, 16 predicted proteins | sample 101ome_19_FD_179950 | JGI IMG/M metagenome (GOLD analysis project Ga0255743, IMG submission 179950) | Coastal salt marsh microbial communities from the Groves Creek Marsh, Skidaway Island, Georgia - 101405AT metaG (version 2) | ecosystem: Environmental > Aquatic > Marine > Intertidal zone >... | reverse complement strand
CTGCTGGTGCTCTCCTAGTCGCTGACGTGCTTGCTGAATGACTCCTCTCACATCGGCAACACCAGCGGTAACCGCAGAGAGTTGCACAAAGGCGCGTTTCGTTGAACCTGCAACTGCAAGGGCAAGACTGGTTTTCCCAGTTCCTGGAGGCCCCCAAAACAATGCTGATGTCAGCCGGTCGCCTTCGACAAGCAACCGAAGTGGAGCACCAGGCCCGACGAGGTGCTGTTGACCGACGACCTCGTTGATTGAGCGAGGCCTCAGCCGCGCCGCCAACGGAGCACGACTCTTTAGATGCTCGTCTGCTGCTGCCGAGAAGAGGTCAGACATCTTGCCAAGCCTCGGCGCTCAGCAGCATCTCTTCGTAGCCGGGCTTCCTGAAGTCGACCACCACCTCAAGCAATTCTGATGATGTCATCCACGACCAACTGACAAATTCAACATTGTCGAGAACCGGCTCAATCGCTGAATCCCTCGCCATAAATCGGAACCAACGGTGCACCTGTCCGAGGTGACGGCGCAAACGCCTATGCCCGTCAGGGAATTCATAAACGGTCCAGCCCACTGACTTGGAGCGGAGTTCAACCTCGTCAGCGGTTAGTCCGGTCTCTTCTTCAAGTTCGCGCCATGCGGCGTCCACTGGTGATTCCCCATCGTCGATTCCACCCTGCGGGAACTGCCATGCTCCGGCGACATCGCTACGTTCACAGGCGAGCACACGACCGTCAGGGTGCTCTACGACAATGATCACTCCGGCACGAAACGTTGCTGCCACAACCCCGATCGTACCTAGCGAATGAAACCTATTTGTCAGCGGCCAAGTGCCCGTAGACGCTGACGAACGTCGAAATAATCTGAATCCGCCACTGCAATCTGTTCAAAGAAGCGAACCGCTCCAACGGTGTCACCGGCGCGATCAAGCAGATCGGCAAGCATGTACCACTGGCGGAGATGATGCTCACGAACGCGCTTTGGTTTTGAGCGAGCAGGCTGCATTTCCTTGATCGCCTCGGCGAATTCACCCTGGTCTGCAAATGACCCTGCCATGATGATCCGACCTTCGGCCATTGTTTCGTGTGCAGGAGATGCTTGACGAAGCTCTTTCCACACCGCAGCGACATCTTTGTGGCGACCAAGAGCACGAAGCGAGTCCATCAGAATTGGCATCGTGTCAGGATCTGGGTGCAATGTCTGAGCCCGCTCGAGCGCAGCAGCGGCTTTACGCCATTCCCCTAAGCGGTAGTTCGATAGCCCAATCAGTTCATGAACTGCTGCGACGCCACTCATCTCACGAGCAAGTTGATTGCCGATGCGCCGAGCTTCGGTATAGCGCTCCCGTTCTAAGGAAACGAAGGCCCCGAGCAGTCGTTCGCGCAACTTCGCCGCACGCTGCGGCGACGGAACTGCTGCATTGACCCGATCTCGAACCTCGCTGGAAAGCTCGAAGTTATTGTCGCGAACCGGTCGAGCTCGCTGCACGGCCTGCTCGACCTCCTCACGAACTGGACCCTCGTCGATCCACTGATCAATATGCTCTTCGCGCTCTGCTGGGTACTGACCGAGCCGCGCTGTACCGCCACCGCGTGAACGCACCTGCGCAGCGCGGCGCTCCGCCTCATTTCGCGGTTCCCGAGCCTCGCGCTCTTCCCAGCTCTCGCGTCGACCATCTCGTGAACGTTCCTGCCACTCCGGACGGTCTGGCCTTCTGCCACCGCGGCCACCGGAATCGCGAGAGTTTCGATAGCCACCGCCGCGCCCATCGGAATCACTCCGCCGGAAGTTGCGGGCACCCGGACGGCGATCATCCGACCGACGATCGCCACCTCGTGTTCCGCCGTCGTCATCACGACGGTATGTCCTACGGTCGTCATCGCTACGTTCACTTCTGCTGAACGGCCGATCCCCGCTGCGACCCTGACCTCGAGCCAGTCCACGCGATCCGCCTGATCTCGTCGGACCAGAGCGACCCGAACTGTTACCAGCTGCACCGGGCCGACCAGGGCCACCCCGACGAACACCTGGGCCAGAAGGTCGACGCGTTGCCGATGAACCACTACCCGAGCGTTCTCCCGGCCTGCGATCGCCATCACTTCGTGAGTCTGAACGCCCACCAGAGTCCGACCAGCGTTTGCGGGGGTCACCGCCCCCACGAGAGCCACCACTTTGGCCACGTTGGCCACCGCGGGTACCACTTGACGGACGGTCGCCACGTCCCCCGCGGGACTCACCTCGGCTATCACCACTGCGACCATCACGACGGCTTGCCCCGCCGCTACTCGAGCGACCGCCATTAGCTCGAGGTGGCCCCTTGCGAGCACCACCAGACGATGAACGTCCAGACGAATTACGACGTGGTTGTGGTGCAGGCATTTGAACGAGGCTATGCCCGAATCGTGGCTGCACCACCTCATCGACGATGAAAACAACAAGAGGCGCCGGGCAATATGCCCAGCGCCTCTTGATTAAGAAATCCGGCGACGTCCTACTCTCCCAGGGGATCTCTCCCCAAGTACCATCGGCGCTGACAGGCTTAACTTCCGTGTTCGGGATGGGAACGGGTGTGACCCTGTCGCCATGGTCACCGAAACTTATTGTCAATGGGTTTGCACCCAAGGACTCCAGAGCAAGCACGAGCGTAAGAGATCCAAGCCCTCGGCCGATTAGTACCGGTCAGCTAAACACATTACTGTGCGTACACTTCCGGCCTATCAACGTGGTGGTCTTGCCACGGGCCTTACTGCGTTAACCGCATGGGAACACTCATCTTCGAACGGGTTTCCCACTTAGATGCTTTCAGCGGTTATCCCTTCCGGAGGTGGCTAATCTGCCGTGCCCTTGGCAGGACAACAGACACACCAGAGCTCCGTCCGTCCCGGTCCTCTCGTACTAGGGACAGCCTTCGTCAATGTTCCTTCGGTTGCGGAGGATAGAGACCGAACTGTCTCACGACGTTCTGAACCCAGCTCGCGTACCGCTTTAATGGGCGAACAGCCCAACCCTTGGGACCTGCTTCAGCCCCAGGATGCGATGAGCCGACATCGAGGTGCCAAACCTTCCCGTCGATATGGACTCTTGGGGAAGATTAGCCTGTTATCCCCGGGGTACCTTTTATCCGTTGAGCGACCACACTTCCACACGTGATGGCCGGGTCACTATGCCCTACTTTCGTACCTGCTTGACTTGTAGGTCTCGCAGTCAAGCTCCCTTGTGTCATTGCACTCGACGGCTGATTGCCAACCAGCCTGAGGGAACCTTTGGGCGCCTCCGTTACATTTTAGGAGGCGACCGCCCCAGTCAAACTACCCGCCTGGCGCTGTCCCTAATCCGGATAACGGATCGAGGTTAGAGGCCCAAATGACGCAGGGTGGTATTTCAACAATGACTCCACACTGGCTAGCGCCAATGCTTCCACGTCTCCCACCTATCCTACACAACGACATTCGAAACTCAACACCAAGTTATAGTAAAGGTCCACGGGGTCTTTTCGTCCTTCCGCAACTAACGAGCATCTTTACTCGTACTTCAATTTCGCCGGGTCTATGGTTGAGACAGTGGGGAAGTCGTTACGCCATTCGTGCAGGTCGGAACTTACCCGACAAGGAATTTCGCTACCTTAGGACCGTTATAGTTACGGCCGCCATTCACTGGGGCTTAGGTTCACAGCTTCGCTCCGAAGAGCTAACCGTTCCCCGTGACCTTCCAGCATTGGGCAGGCGTCACAGCGTATACAGCGCCTTGCGGCTTCGCACGCTGCTGTGTTTTTGGTAAACAGTCGCTACCCCCTGGTCTGTGCCACCCCCATCAGCTCGGATCGCGAAGATCGTCACCAACAGGGGTCCTCCTTCTCCCGAAGTTACGGAGGTAATTTGCCGAGTTCCTTAACCATAGTTCTCCCGATCGCCTTGGTATTCTCTACCCGCCCACCTGTGTCGGTTTGGGGTACGGGCACCGTGTCAACTCACTGCTGGGATTTTCTTGGCAGCATGGGATCAGTGACTTCGCCTAAACGGCTCGGCATCACGTCTCAGTGTTAAGGCTCCAACTCTCATCGGAACCCACCTACACGCTTACCCGGGGACTACCATCGCCCCGGTTCACCTACCCTCCTGCGTCCCCCTTCAGCTATCCGCCGGACACTCGGTCGGCTCGCTTCCCGAAGGAAACAGCCCCGACGTTGCGACCATTGGACCTGACGCGAACACGGTGGTACTGGAATATTCACCAGTTGTGCATCGACTACGCCTTTCGGCCTCGCCTTAGCTCCCGACTAACCCTGGGGGGAATAGCCTTCCCCAGGAACCCTTGGGCTTTCGGCGGAGGGGTTTCTCACCCCTCTCTCGCTACTCATGCCTGCATTCTCACTTGATGCCGCTCCACGACTGTTTACACACCCGCTTCACTGCTGCATCAACGCTCCTCTACCGCTCATACTTACGTATGAACCCATAGCTTCGGCTCTGAACTTGAGCCCCGTTACATTGTCCGCGCAGGATCACTCGACCAGTGAGCTATTACGCACTCTTTCAAGGGTGGCTGCTTCTAAGCCAACCTCCTGGCTGTCTAAGCAATCCCACATCGTTTTCCACTTAGTTCAGAATTTGGGGCCTTAGCTGATGGTCTGGGCTGTTTCCCTTTCGTCCAACGAAGCTCATCCCCCGTGGACTCACTGCCGTGCTCTGGAGTACCGGTATTCGGAGTTTGACTGGGGTCGGTAAGCTTGTAGGCCCCCTAACCCAATCAGTGCTCTACCTCCGGCACTGAACACACGACGCTGCACCTAGATGCATTTCGAGGAGAACCAGCTATCGCCAAGTTTGATTAGCCTTTCACCCCTATACACAGCTCATCCCCGCCATTTTCAACTGACGTGGGTTCGGTCCTCCACGGAGTCTTACCTCCGCTTCAACCTGGCCATGCATAGATCACTTGGCTTCGGGTCTACAGCATGCGACTCAACGCCCTATTCAGACTCGCTTTCGCTTCGGCTACCCATCACTGGTTAACCTTGCCACATACCGTAACTCGCAGGCTCATTCTTCAAAAGGCACGCTATCGAGGCCACCCGAAGGTGACGACTCTCTAACTGCTTGTAAACCAACGGTTTCAGGTACTATTTCACTCCCCTCCCGGGGTACTTTTCACCTTTCCCTCACGGTACTGGTTCACTATCGGTCGCCAAGGAATACTTAGACTTATGGAGTGGTCTCCACAGATTCACGCCGGTTTTCTCGGTCCCGGCGCTACTTGGGATCCCAGACAGAGGCTGCGTGTGTTTCAAATACGGGGCTATTACCCACTATGGCGCACCTTTCCAGGTGACTTCTTCTACACAGCAACTTGGTAACTCTGTGTGTGATCTGACGCTCACACTTCTGGTCCCACTACCCCACAACAGCAAGGCCGTCAGGCTTGGCACTGTTGTGGTTTGGTCTCTACCCTCTTCGCTCGCCGCTACTGAGGGTGTCGCGGTTGCTTTCCTTTCCTCGGGGTACTGAGATGTTTCAATTCCCCCGGTTCCCTCCTCTGGCCCTATGTATTCAGACCAGGGTAACACTCCATGACGAGTGCTGGGTTTCCCCATTCGGACATCTGCGGATCGAGGCCTAGTCGACGGCTCCCCGCAGCTTTTCGCAGTCACTCACGTCCTTCATCGGTTCTTGGCGCCAAGGCATCCACCGTTGGCTCTTTGTAGCTTGGAATACTCTTACGATCGTTTTAAAAATAAAACGAACAAGATGCTCGTGCTTGCTCTGCAGTTCTCAAGGTGCGAGTGCGATGCATGTGGAACCTATACGGGCTCAACACAGCGGCATCAGAGGGAACTCCCTCAAAACGGAAGAGAAGACGGTGGACGTCGATGCCACGTTCGAGCAGGAGGGACCGAATCCCTACGACCACTCTAAGTGGGAAGCGACGAACGACACCAGTGCACCAACTGGAAGTGTCTCGCACCGGGTAGTCGGATGACTACTCAACGGTGGAGAGGTACTCCTTAGAAAGGAGGTGATCCAGCCGCACCTTCCGGTACGGCTACCTTGTTACGACTTCACCCCAATCACCGATCCCACCTTCGACGGCTCCCTCCCTAAGGTTGGGCCACCGGCTTCGGGTGTTACCGACTTTCGTGGTGTGACGGGCGGTGTGTACAAGGCCCGGGAACGTATTCACCCCGGCGTGCTGATCCGGGATTACTAGCAACTCCAGCTTCATGGAGTCGAGTTGCAGACTCCAATCCGAACTGAGACTGGCTTTATGGGATTCGCTTGCCCTCGCGGGTTCGCAGCCCTCTGTACCAGCCATTGTAGCGTGTTTGCAGCCCTGGGCATAAGGGGCATGATGACTTGACGTCATCCCCACCTTCCTCCGAGTTGACCCCGGCAGTCTCCTACGAGTCCCCAACTAAATGCTGGCAACATAGGATAAGGGTTGCGCTCGTTGCGGGACTTAACCCAACATCTCACGACACGAGCTGACGACAGCCATGCACCACCTGTGTAAGGCCCCGAAGGACACCCTATCTCTAGAGCTTTTCCCTACATGTCAAACCCAGGTAAGGTTCTTCGCGTTGCATCGAATTAAGCAACACGCTCCGCTGCTTGTGCGGGCCCCCGTCAATTCCTTTGAGTTTTAGCCTTGCGGCCGTACTCCCCAGGCGGGGCACTTAATGCGTTAGCGACGGCGCGGATCTCGTTGGTTGAGACCCACACCTAGTGCCCAACGTTTACGGCGTGGACTACCAGGGTATCTAATCCTGTTTGCTACCCACGCTTTCGCTCCTCAGCGTCAGTTACGGCCCAGAGCGGCGCCTTCGCCACTGGTGTTCCTCCTAATATCTGCGCATTTCACCGCTACACTAGGAATTCCCCGCTCCCCTACCGCACTCTAGTCACAGCAGTATCGAGTGGCGTCTCTGGGTTGAGCCCAGAGTTTTCACACCCGACTTACTGAACCGCCTACGAGCTCTTTACGCCCAATAAATCCGGACAACGCTTGGTGCCTACGTGTCACCGCGGCTGCTGGCACGTAGTTGGCCGCACCTTCTTCTGCAGGTACCGTCATTTTCTTCCCTGCTGAAAGCGGTTTACAACCCTAGGGCCTTCTTCCCGCACGCGGCGTTGCTGCATCAGGCTTTCGCCCATTGTGCAATATTCCCTACTGCTGCCTCCCGTAGGAGTCTGGGCCGTGTCTCAGTCCCAGTGTGGCTGACCATCCTCTCAGACCAGCTACCCGTCGATGCCTTGGTGAGCCGTTACCTCACCAACAAGCTGATAGGCCGCGAGACCCTCCCGGTCCGGTAACCCTTTCGTCGGTCCACCATGCGATGGTCCGACGGCATCCGGTATTAGCAGTCGTTTCCAACTGTTATTCCAGAGACCGGGGCAGGTTTCTCACGTGTTACGCACCCGTTCGCCACTAGGTCTTCACCAATCCGAAGATCGGATGGACCTCGTTCGACTTGCATGTATTAAGCACGCCGCCAGCGTTCGTCCTGAGCCAGGATCAAACTCTCCAACAAAAACCTGCCGATATCGAAACGGTTGTTCCTCCACCGAGCGGCTGATGGTCGAGCGCAGTGTGAGTGGAATTTACTCAGGGACTGCAATCTTGACTTATTAATTATGTTTGTCACCGGGTGGGAACCCGGCAACTGAATTGACAGACAGTCGTGTCTCAGAAACCGAAGTTTCCCCTGACCGACTGCCCGCACTGGCGTTCTGTCTTCTCTTCCGTTTTCAAGGAGCTACTGCTCTGACACTTTCACTTTCGTGACTAGGTGTCACCCTCGAACCTTTCGGTTTTTGGGGCGAGTTGAAACACTACTGCTCGCGCGGTGCGTGCACAACCCTGCGTCAAGAAAAAATCTGCAGAAGATGATGTGACGTTCGTCCCTTCTGCATCAATCGGTATCCGCCCTCGAGTGGGGCAATTTGCAACACATCAGAATCAAGTTCGAGAACCTCACCATTACAACGGAATCCGCGCTGCTCTAACGTGCGACGGGCATCGCCCTTGGACTTCGCTAACCCACACCGAACCAGGAGTTCAGGAAGGTCTGCACAATCCCCTGCAGCAACCTCAGTTACTGACAACTCACCGGCGACGACCGCCATTGCATCGGCATCAGCCTCTCGGGGGTCAGACCCGAACAATACGCCAGCTGCTGCATCAGCCGCACGCGCCGCATGCTCGCCATGAACCATTGCAGTGATCTCGTGAGCCAATGCCCGTTGCGCACCGCGCTCATGAGGGGCTGCATCGTGCTTGGCAAGGATCGACTCGATCTCTTCAATTGGCTGCAAGCTAAATCGCAACAAACGATCACGAACGTCAGCGTCATCGGTCTGCAACCAGAACTGGCGGAACTGATACGGGCTTGTGCGTTCAGGGTCGAGCCACACAGCACCCGAGGCAGTCTTTCCAAACTTCGTCCCATCGCTCTTCGTAAGCAACGGCCAGGTCAACCCAAATGCTGATGCCCCCGATGTTCGACGAATGAGATCGATACCCGCAACGATGTTTCCCCATTGGTCACTGCCACCCATCTGCAATTCAACATTGTGGGCGGAATGCAGATGCCGGAAGTCATTGGCTTGCAGCAGCATGTAGCTGAACTCGGTGAACGACAGACCGGACTCGGCTGAAAGTCGCGACTTCACAGAGTCTTTGGCAAGCATCTGAGGAACTGACACGTGCTTGCCAATATCGCGCAAGAAATCAAGGAGCGGCATCTGCTCGGTCCAGTTCGCATTGTTGACCATCGTCGCCGGGTTTGGTCCGGAGAAATCCAAGATGCCCTCGAGCTGGCGAGAGATGCTGCTGACGTTGTGCTCGAGTTCGTCACGGGTGAGCAAGTTGCGCTCTTCAGAACGACCACTCGGATCGCCGACCATCCCGGTGGCACCACCGGCGAGCGGAAAAACCCGATGACCATTCATCTGGAATCGGCGAAGCCCGACCTGACCAAGCAAGTGGCCAACATGTAACGAATCTGCAGTTGGATCAAAGCCGACGTACACGCCAATTGGACCGGACGCTAAACGGGCAGAGAACTGCTCACGATCGGTGGTGTCGTGGATAAGCCCACGGGCATCGAGTTCGGCGATGAAATCCATACGCCACCATCGTGCCACGACTCAGCACCAGATCCGACATTGCCCGGCACCTACGCTACGAGAATGCCGCACGAGCCGTCGAGCGATCACGATCTCGCAGAGTTGTTCCGAGAGTTCGCAGCAACCACCGGCTCACGCGCTCCGCTCTACGCCGACATGTCGGAAGCGATTGCCAAGGACCCACGATCGCATATCCGCCAATTGCTCAACAACGCTCCCCTCCCACAACGACGACCGGTGCTCTTTCTGGCAGCAGTTCACCATCTCGTACTTCAACATCCAAACTCCCCGCTTGCTCAACGATTTCCATCGGTCACCGGACAAGCCCATCAACGGGGAGCACAAGTCGCAGATTTACTGCGCAACCTCGATGATTTCTGCGGAGAGTTCAGCCAGGACATCGCCGCTCTCATCAGCACTCGCCACACCCAAACAAATGACGTTTCACGTTCGGCAATTCTGCGGCTAGCTCTTGCCCATCACCCGGTCACACCCGATTCGACACTTATCGACATCGGATGTTCTGCCGGACTCAACCTGCACCTTGATGCATACCACTGCACCTACACCGCAGAGAACGGACAGTGGACAACAACAGCCGGCAACCTCAACGCCCCATCACTGCAGTGCAGCGTGCGAGCAGAACAGCAGCCAGGAGTTGAGATCGGCAGATTCACGCGGCGCATCGGATACGACCCTCTGCCAATTGATGTGCACGGTGACGACGCATCGTGGCTTCTCGCATGCGTATGGCCTGATCAGATGGATCGCATTAGCCGGCTCGCCTCAGCGATCGACTGGGCGAAGAGCCATCCCATCGACCTACGCACGGCAGATGCGCTCTCAGCACTCGATGAGGTTGCGTCATTCGACGATGAACACCTCACCATCATCAACTCGTGGGTGCTGTCGTACCTCAGCGAGAGCGACCAAGACGCATACCGCAAGCGACTTGAGAATCTTGGGCAGCATCGAAACCTCACCTGGGTGTACCTGGAACAACCGTCAACCACGAAAGCGCTTGTGCACGACAAGGCGTTGGTCGGTGACCCGAAACGTGCAGAACACACCGCAGTTACCCGAATCGACTGGATTGGCGGGTCATCGCACACCAGCCACCTAGGAATCATGCACCCGCACGGCTACTGGTTCCATCCGAGTTCGCCTACAGCAACGTGAGTCCAGGAACCGTCGAATCGCGGAGGTTTACTCAGCGCTATTGCGCCTACTCACGCTGCTGAGTTGATGAAACCGGTGACCGAATCGGCAATCATCTGCACCGCAATCGCAGCCAGCAGCAATCCAGCAATCCGGCTCAACAACAGAATTCCTGACTGGCCAATCAAACGATTGACCAACTCAGCAAAGCGCATCGCCAAGTAGACCAGCACGAGAACGACCGCAAGGGCTGCAGCAATCAACCATCGCTCACGAGCAGTTGACGAATTTTGCACGAAGACAATCGCCGCAACAATTGCCCCTGGGCCGGCGAGAAGCGGCGTACCAAGTGGAACCATCGCAACCGCCACATGATCAATCGCAGGCGACTCAGCATCGTCATCGTCAGCGCTCATCAGCAGTTGAAGAGCGACGAGCAGAAGAAGTAACCCTCCTGCACCCTGCAGCGCAGGGACAGACACATCAAGAAATCCCAGGACCTGTCGTCCACCAATTGCAAAACCAGCAATCACAACAGATGCAGTGAGCACCGCCAAGAGAGCGGACTTTGACCGCTCCCGTGGCGAGAGTCGGCGAGTCACCGACAGGAAGATCGGCACATTGCCAATCGGGTCCATAATGACCAGCATCGTCACAAAGACAGCACCAAACGTCACCGCCATTTGGTCAACCCAACTGCTCTAGGCGAGCCACAGATTCTTGCAGCCGTGTAGAGAACAGCTCGATTTGCAGGGCCACCGGAGACGGGCCTGCTCCACCGGGTGACGTACGCATCTTTGTGGCACCGCCCGGTTCAAAATACGCGGCGCAATCAGAGCCGATCTCTGCCACCGCAAGATCACGCAGATTTGCCTCACCCGCAACATGACGCCGAACAAGTTGCCCCACTTGAGCATGGGCCTGACGGAACGGGACACCATTGCGAACTAAATGTTCAGCAAGATCAGTCGCAGCCAAAAGATCTGCATCGGCAGCAGCAGCCATACGGCCAGTATCAAAGACAGCGGTGTCGATCATCCCGGCAATTGCTGCAAGCGCAAGCACTGTTTGTTCAACCGAGTCAAAGAGCGGCTCTTTGTCCTCTTGAAGGTCTCGGTTATAGGCCAGGGGAAGGGATTTCAGAGTTGCCAGCAACCCCGTGAGGTTTCCGATCAAACGTCCCGATTTTCCGCGAGCAAGTTCTGCAATGTCCGCGTTTTTCTTCTGCGGCAACATCGATGATCCGGTTGCATAGGCATCATCGAGCCGAGCAAATCCAAACTCCTCCGATGTCCACAGCACCCACTCCTCACCGATTCTCGACAGGTGAATTCCAATCAGTGATAAGTCAAACAACGTCTCTGCGACAAAGTCACGGTCGCTCACGGCGTCAAGCGAGTTCGAAAATACGGAAGCAAACCCTAAATCTTCAGCCGTCGATGCAGGGTCGATCGCAATCGAGGTTCCAGCAAGCGCACCCGCGCCGAGTGGCGAGACATCAAGCCGTCGATAGGCATCAAATAGTCGATCGAGATCCCGATGGAGTGACCAGGCATGAGCCAGCAGGTGATGCGCAAGCATGACGGGTTGCGCGCGCTGAAGGTGCGTGTACCCGGGAAGGTAGGCGTCACCTGCCTCGCGGGCCCGCTCGAGTAACACCCGTTGAAGGTTCACCACACCAGCGGCGACCTCGGCAATGGCCCGCTTAGTCCACAACCTCAGATCAGTCGCAATCTGGTCGTTTCTGCTCCGAGCCGTATGCAGACGCGCTCCCGCATCGCCAGCAATTTCGGTGACTCGACGTTCAACTGCAGTGTGAATATCTTCATCACCTTCACGAAACTCAAACGTTCCTGCAGCAAACTCTGCTCGCACAGCCTCGAGAGCGGCAAGGACAACCTCGACTTCGTCAGCCGACAGCACACCCGCCCGACCAAGGCCGCGAACATGAGCCTGCGAACCGCGAATGTCGACCTCCCACAACCGACGATCAAATGGAAGACTGACGGTATACGCCATGAGGGCTTCAGCAGGTCCACCTGCGAAGCGACCATGCCATAACGACTCTGAACTTTTTTGATCATCCATGGCTCAAACCTCCATCAATGCCGGCAAGCTGACGAAGTTGCGCAGCAAGTTGTTTGCCGGTCGAATCCTCACCGGCAATACACAAGACGGTGTCGTCACCGGCAACGGTACCGATCAAGCCATCTACCGCACTGCGATCAAGTGCAGATGCAACCACATGGGCGCAACCGGGCGGAGTTCTCACCACCACAAGATTTGACGAACTTGTGACCTCACCGACCCATTCGCCCATGACTCGACGGAGTTGATCTAACGGAGCGACACGATCGGGAGCGAACTCAGGAAGCGCGTACACCGAGGAACCCAGTGCCGTCCTCACCTTGATTGCCCCAAGATCGTCAAGATCGCGGGACACCGTGGCCTGGGTCGCCGACACCTGCTCGGCCAGCAACAACTCGACGAGCTGCGCCTGGTTCACAACTTCTTGCTGCTCAATAAACCGAGAGATCAGCTGTTGGCGGCGGGTCTTCACACTCAACGAACACCTCCAAGAAATGCGAGCGCTCCACGAGCCGCATGTAAACGATCGTGACCCTGCCGAACAACCCTCGATGCAGGTCCGTCAATCACCGAGGCAGCCACTTCATACCCGCGATACGCAGGAAGACAGTGCATGAAGATGGCCCCACTTGCCGCTACCGACATCAATTCATCAGTGATGCTGTAGGGAGCGAAGATGCGGCGACGCTCTTCGACCTCATCTTCCTGCCCCATCGACACCCAGGTGTCGGTGTGAACGGCATCAGCATTCGTCACCGCTTCGACAGGGTCATCAGTCGAAATGACCTCCCCCGGACCAAGCTGGGCGAGCCGCTCGCATTCAACCATCGAAGGTTGAAACCCCGCTGGGCATGCGAACCGAATAGACATCTCCGACATCACACAAGCTTCACCGAGTGACCTTGCGACATTGTTGTAATCACCGACCCACGCGACTTGTCGACCCGACAATGAACCAAACTCGTGACGCATCGTCCGGAGATCAGCAAGTGCCTGAAGCGGATGCGACCAGTCGGACAACATGTTGACGATTGGAATTGATGACAGTGCTGCCATTCGCTCGACCACACCGTGCGAGAACACCCTCGCCGCGACCATCGAGTGATATCCCTCGAGGATCTGGATGACATCTTCAACAGGCTCGCGGACATCCAAGCCAACTTCCTCACCGCGGGTGTACACCGGGTGACCACCGAGTTGAACCACCGCCATCTCCATCGACTGGCGCGTTCGGTTGGATGGCTTCTCGAAAATCAAGGCCACGCCGCCACCGGCGAGCGGGCGATGCAATTCGTCGACCGGACGATCGGATAGCTCACCGACTAGCGAGAGTTCGTCGATCGTGAAGTCAACGATGTTGAGAAGGTGCCGTGTGCTCATGACCGACTCCGAACGGCTGAAATCGCGTCGACCAGGATTGCCATTGCCTCTTCAATCTCTTCATTGGAAACTGTGAGCGGAGGCGCCAGGCGAATTGTTGCAGCATTGACCGCATTCACGATGAGCCCGTTTGAGAGCGCCTCGGATGCAACATCACCAGCCACGATTCCATCCTCGAGAGCAACACCCAACAACAGCCCGCTCCCGCGAACGCCAGTCACGCCACCCGCACCGTCGAGCAATGCGCGAATACGCGCCTCTCCCGCTCTCGCGAGCGATGGAGCATCAAGACGCTTCATCTCGGAGATCACTGTCTCAACGGCCACAGTTGCAAGCGCTGTTCCGCTATAGGTGCTGCCGTGGTCTCCGGGCACAAAGGCCGCTGCAATTTCTACAGGAGCCCAGCAGGCTCCGATCGGCATGCCATTACCCATGGCTTTTGCAAGAGTGACAACATCGGGCGACACTCCCGAATGCTCGAATCCAAACCATGTTCCAGTCCGAGCAAAACCTGTTTGCACCTCATCGATCATCATGAGCGCACCCTTACGGGTACAGATTTCGCGGACGCCCTCCAGATAGCCATCAGGTGCCGGGTTCACTCCTCCTTCACCCTGAACCGATTCGAGGAACACTGCGCCAACAGAGTCATCAACAGCTTCTTCAATCGCTGCGAGATCACCCCACGGAACATGGATGAAGCCGTCGGGCATCGGAGCAAAAGGTTCATGCTTCGCCGGCTGCCCAGTCGCAGCCAACGTGGCGAGCGTCCGCCCATGGAAAGAGCCAAGAGCGGTCACGACCTTGTGACGACCTGGACCCGCGAACTTTCGTGCAAGCTTTAATGCACACTCATTCGCCTCGGCACCAGAGTTGGTAAAGAACACCTGTCCGGGTCGGCCCGTCGCCTCAGTAAGGAGGCCATCAACCGACATCGCTGCGGCCGTCGCAACCGGGTTTGCAAAAAAGTTGCTGACATGAACCAGCTTTCGAGCTTGCTCTGCAATCGCATCGGCGATGACCGGGTTCGAGTGCCCGAGCGATACGACAGCGATTCCAGCGAGAAAGTCGAGGAATCGCTTCCCGTCGGTCGAAAAGACCTCAGTTCCATCACCGCGCTCGAGCATCAGGGCAGGTGGCCCGAACACCGGCATAAACGGGCAATGCCCCACCGATGTCGAGGTGTCAAATGTATGTCCCATCTCAGTCTCCGTTCGTTTCCGCAGGCATCTGCACCATCGTGCCTACCCCAGCGTCAGTAAAAAGTTCCAACAACAGTGCATGAGGAGTTCTCCCGTCCAGAATGTGCGCTCTTCCGACGCCATTGCGAACGGCTGAGATACAACTCGCGACCTTCGGAATCATCCCGCCATCGATAATTCCCTCTTCGATCAACTGCTCAAGTTCATCTGGAGTCGTTTGGCGAATTAGCGAGGTTGCATCGGAGACGTTGCGACGAAGCCCGTCGATGTCGGTGAGATACACCAACTTTTCAGCTCCAAGTGCGGCAGCAATTTCGCCCGCGACCGTGTCGGCATTGATGTTGAATGCCTGACCTTGGCTGTCGGCGCCAACAGTTGCGACAACTGGAATGAACTCATCGTCAAGCAATCGCTGCAACACCTCGGGGTTAATCGATGCGATGTCACCAACGAAACCAAGTTCAGGATTCCGCGCCACCGCTCGGATAAGACCGCCATCTTCGCCACTTACACCAACAGCAAAATCACCATGCACATTGATCGCTGACACAATCTGGGGATTCACCTGCCCGATCAGCACCATTCGGGCAATATCGACCGTTTCTGCATCGGTGACCCGAAGCCCGTCTTTGAACTCCGCTGTCTTGCCTAGTCGTTCCATGAGTTCGCTGATTTGCGGACCGCCACCGTGCACGACAACTGGCCTCATGCCAACGAGACGCATCATGACAATGTCGGTCGCAAACACCGATAACGCATCGTCACCGGACGTTCCTGCAAGAGCATTCCCTCCGTATTTAACAACAATGGTTCGACCGGCGAACCGCCGTATATACGGCAATGCTTCAACAAGAATTGCGGCGCGCTGGGCAGCAACATCAGTCATGGTGCAACTCCTATCCGATCAAGGCCCGAGGCTTCATCGATACCGAGCGCAACATTGAGCGCCTGCACCGCTCCGCCCGAAGCCCCTTTGGTGAGATTGTCAATTGCTGAGATCGTGATGATGGTGTCAGTTCGTTCGTCATACCGCCCCGTCACCAGCACAAGGTTTGATCCGAGGGTGGCTTTTGTCCCCGGGATACCGTCAATCACCTTCACGAACGGCTCATCTTCATACTGCGCCCGCAGTGTTGCCAACACTGCTTCAGACGACCGAGCAGCATCACTCGCAGGCGATGAATAACACGTTGCGAGAATGCCCCGGTTCATTGGCAGCAAGTGCGGAGTGAACAACACGCGTGCGCCGATCTCTTGCTCCATCTCGGGCGTGTGCCGATGACGCAGCAACCCGTAAGCGGTGAAGTTCTCATCGACAGTGGTGAACGCATATGCAAGATCTTCCTTACGGCCCGCTCCAGTCACGCCGCTCGCAGCGTCGACAATGACTGTGTCGTTGCTGATGAGACCGGCGTCAACGAGAGGACGCACGGCAAGAATTGCAGCGGTTACATAGCAGCCCGGGGTTGCGATCAGTGTTGCATTGACTAGTTCGTCACGATGAAACTCCGGCAGCCCGTACACCGCGGCAGAAAGCGCTTCTGGCTGGTCGTGATCAAATCCGTAATAGATCGGGTACTGCGAGGCGTCGGTCAGACGAAATGCTGCGCTGAGGTCGACAATATGACCGACCCGGCCGGTGAGCGACGGGACGATTTCCATTGACGCCTCATGCGGAAGCCCCAGGAACACAACGTCAAGGCCATCGAGCTTGTCGAGATCAAATTCGGTGAACGACTCAGAGCCGTACGCCGCTGTCATTGAGGGATACAGGTCGTCGACGCGCTGGCCGGCTTGGGAAGCAGCCTGTAGCACCTGAGCAGAAAGAACAGGGTGACGGTCAATCAAACGAAGCAATTCAGCGCCAGTGAATCCGGACGCACCAACGATCCCGACCGACTTGTGTAGACCAGAGTTTGCCTTACCACCCATAACGAATGAGTATACAGCATGACGAATAGAAATTCGGTTTTCTGACATCGCTCATTCCCCCAGCGGTAGCCTTTCCCTCATGTTCTCAGGCAGGACACGCAGCCAACTTCTCGTTGCATCCCCGCCCCTTGACGACCCGAACTTTGATCGGTCCGTCGTGTACGTCATCGACCACAACGACGATGGCGCCATCGGAGTGATCATTAACCGGCCACTCGCCGACCCTGATCTCGATCCGATCTCGCGATGGGAGGACACTCTCACAGAACCTCCCGTCGTCTTCAACGGTGGACCTGTTGACCCCGCGGCCCTCATTGCGCTTGGAGTCACAGAACACAGCACAACTCTTGACATCGACGGCGCAGTGCAGATTGCGGATCGAGTGTGGTCAATCGACCTCGCCGGCGACCCGGCACTGATTGCCCCTCATTTCGCAGGTCTCAGAATCTTCAGCGGCTACGCAGGATGGTCCGCAGGGCAGTTGGAGGCAGAAATTGACGCCGGCGGTTGGATCGTCGTCACCGCAGAAACAAACGACCTATTCGGAAACCAGCCCGACGGACTATGGAGACGAGTTCTGCAACGCCAACCGCCACCCGTCAGTTGGCTTGCGAACGCTCCCAGCGACGTCAACCTCAATTGACCGATTACATCGGAAGGCAACGCCTCTAACTACGGAGCTCTGCTCCAAGTTTGGTAGCTGCCGCCTCGCAGGCAGATTTCACATCGGCAACGTCGGCGTCAGTGAGATTGCGATCCTGTGCCTGCAACCGCAATCGCCACGCAAGAGAACGCTGCCCTTCAGGAACACCATTTCCTCGGTAGGTATCAAACAGGTTGACGTCAACCAGCAGCGCAGCCGCAGCCTGGCGAAGTGCCCTCTCAAGGCGGTCGGCAGCAATGTCATCACTCATCACAAATGCAAGGTCGAGGTCGCTCGACGGCATGCGACTGATTGGCCGATACGAACCCGAGCCACGTGAAGAGGAAAGAATCCCGTCAATGCGCACCTCGAGAACGGCGACCCGCTCGGAAACTCCAAACTGCTCGAGAACCTCTGGTGCAATCTCACCAATTCCGCCGATGACATCACGTCCTGCCCGCAGAACGCCCGAACGCGTTGCGTGCATTCCATCAGGCGCCGTCGACTGATCGATCATCGCGCCTACACCAAGGGCTGTCGAGATCTCACGCCAGACCTCCACCGCCGAATGGGCATCTCGGCCGGCAAGCACAACACCAAGCACCTCGTGTTCACTTGGCAACCCGTCACCCGTCGGTGGATACACATTTCCGATTTCGAATAGGGAAACACCACTTCGCCGGTGATGCTCGTTGTGAGCAAGAGCCGTCAAAAGACCAGGACGCAACGACAGCCGAAGGGCGCTTTCATCTGCGACGAGAGGATTCAAGATCCGCAGGGTGTTGCCAGAGATACCGGCTCTCTCCATCGTGTCAGGAGCAACAATTGGATTCGGCATCGCTTCAGAAATGCCGAGACCAATAAGAACCTCACGAAGACGCCGGCGCCGAATCTGTACCTGAGAGAGGTGCCCGTGCCCGGCTGGCTTGGGGACTGACCGCCCGATGTTCTCATATCCGAAATGCCGAGCGATCTCCTCAATGACATCCACCTCAGATGTCGCATCAGGGCGCCACGAGGGTAACGACACTTCGATTTCGTCACCATTGATCACAGTGACAAATCCGATCGAATCAAGCAAAGAAGGAATATCGTCCGCCTGAAGGTCAGTACCAAGGATGCGGTTCACCTCTGACATCCGAACAACAACCGACCGAGTGAGTTCAGGCAATCCCGATGACCTCTCGTCAGCGGCTCCTGAATGAAGAACGAGATCAGGACAGGTGAGTGACAGCAATTCTGCGAACCGCTCGACCGCACGCTCAGCAAGAAGAGGATCGACACCTCGCTCATACCTGGCTGACGCCTCCGACCGAAGTCCGTGACGAGAGGCAGTCTTCATAATCCCGAGAGGAGCAAACCACGCGATCTCAAGAACCACCTCAGAGGTTGACTCAGAAATTTCGCTATCTGCACCACCCATCACTCCGCCGAGGCCAACCG
>Ga0255743_10001646_pt1 | contig 18993 bp, 15 predicted proteins | sample 101ome_19_FD_179950 | JGI IMG/M metagenome (GOLD analysis project Ga0255743, IMG submission 179950) | Coastal salt marsh microbial communities from the Groves Creek Marsh, Skidaway Island, Georgia - 101405AT metaG (version 2) | ecosystem: Environmental > Aquatic > Marine > Intertidal zone >... | reverse complement strand
GGCGTTTGCTACGGCTCTTTTGGGGAAGAGCCGCGGAGGACCAGCTAAAGTTGCTATCATTTCATCTGGCTTCTTCGGATCACTTTCGGGTTCAGTTATTTCGAACGTGGTGACGACGGGTAAAATTACGATCCCGACGATGAAGAGGGCAGGGTATCCTCCCGCTTACGCTGGAGCAGTCGAGGCTTGTGCGTCTACCGGAGGCGCTCTGATGCCGCCCGTGATGGGTGCTGTTGCATTCTTGATGGCAGAAAACCTTAATATGCCTTACGCTGATATCATCATCGCTGCGGCTGTTCCTGCATTCTTATTCTATCTGGCGCTGTTGCTACAGGTAGATAACTATGCTGCAAAAGTAGGGCTTAAAGGACAGCCTGCTGAAGAAATACCTAATCTTTGGAAGACATTTATTTCAGGCTGGCATTACCTCTTCAGTCTTGCTGCTTTGATTTACATGCTTCTGGTACTCAGAATTGAAGTTTTTGCTCCGTATTTCGCAACCCTTATTCTTATTGCCACTAGTGTGATCACTAGTTTAGTTCGTGGTGAGAAGCCTTTTGGATTTTCTGGATTCATCGAACTTCTAATCGATGCCGGTAAGACAATTGTGAATATTATTGGAATTCTAGTAGGCATCGGAATGATTATCGGAGCGCTATCAATTACCGGTGTTGGCCCCGCTTTCTCTAGTGAGCTACTCCGCTTTGCTGAAGGTAGTGTGTTCTTGCTACTTGGGCTTGGGGCGATCACCAGTTTCGTACTCGGAATGGGAATGACCGTCTCTGCTTGCTATATCTTCCTAGCGGTAGTTATGGGTGGTGCAATGGTGGATAGCGGCCTGCATCCAGTCGCAGGCCATCTCTTCATTCTTTATTGGGGGATGATGAGCTATATCACTCCACCTGTTGCTGTCGCTGCGGTCGCAGCATCTACGATCGCCCAATCACCAGCGATGGAGACCGGGTTTAGAGCAATGAGGCTTGGTGGTATTTTGTTTGTTTTACCATTCCTCTTTGCAATCAATCCCACCTTAATCCTAGAGGGTGAGTTGATAGATATTGTGCACGACGTGTTCACCGCCATCGTTGCAGTATGGATGTTAGCCTCAGCCTTCGAAGGATGGCTGTATGGAGCTGGGCGCCTCATATTGCCTTTGCGCGTGGTACTAGGACTGGCTGCTCTCGGAACTCTGGCGCCGGGAACATTAACTGACCTTATTGGTCTAGGTGTTTTGATTGGGGTCTATGCAGTCACGAAATTTACAAAGGCTTCATCGCCAACCCCTACGCCTTCTTAAGTTTTAAAAACTTCGCGGGCGTAAACGGTATGGTGTCTGGTCTTGATATTGTGGCCAGTCGAAAGGTATGGCTGAGGTGCGTAGGGCTTCAGTCCTTAAACGTCTTTTATCTGCGTTGCTGATATTCTCGGCGATGAAATCATTGATTGATTGGTGTGGTGCAAAGCGATCTCTAATTAAGGATTGCATTTGAGGCTGCCGCAGTGATGGGTATTTTCTACCTTTTGCGGAGATCTCACCTAGAGCTACCGGTGTATTGGCGATGTTTAAGGAGCCCGCGCTCTGCACATATGCGCGAACTGAAGTCCATCTAGGACCACAATCAAACCTGAGATCAATCTGTTGCAATTCTAAAAGCTTATAAACTCCCGCGGATAAACCCTCGGTTTCGTGCATCCTCTCCAGCTGTTTATCATCAAGCCATGTTACCCAGGCTTCTACTTCAGTACCTGGAGAATGGGTGAGTGTTGCCCCCCCAATTGCGCCGTAGCCGCTGATACCGGCTCCATAAACGATATCAAAATCTTTGAGGATTGCCTTTGCTATCAAAACTGCACATGGAGGATCAAAATCAGAGAATTTTCTTCGTAATTGTACCGGGGCGCGATTTGAGCCAATTGCTAACACTGGTGTTCGTTTCGCCCTTGGATCGGCTCCAGCATTTGAGATGGCATTTGCTATTTGATTTATTCCTACTCCCTCCAAGGGAAAAACATTTCCAGCTGCCCAAACACAATCAAACGGAGGTGCGCGGTAGGGGTAATCCAGGGCTCGTGCGCGAGCTACTAAATCCAGCAAGTAGCTAACTCCTATAAAGATATGAAATAGTGGAGCAACGGGTCAGACTGACTTCAATAAACTGTCACACAATTGTTTGGCTCAAAAGAGGCATTTATTAACAGCTTGCCATACAAAAAAGCCCTGAAAACAGGAGCAGCTACAAAATGTTAGAGATTAAGATCACGATCCTAAACATGTGCTCCTGAAATATTGGGAGTTAAAGGTCATATTTTTAAGGAATAAGACTAAAACGTCTCACCTCGCTTTTCTTCGTAGTATGGTATGACCATGTCAGCGTGACAAAAAATTGCAGGGTTTGCCATGTCTAATGCTTACAAGTCCCTTCGAGATTTTATGAAGTTGCTTGAAGGACGTGATCTATTGCGGCGCGTTAAAACGCCGGTCAGTCCAATACTAGAAATGACAGAAATTCAGACGCGATTACTTGCAAGTAATGGACCGGCAGTTCTTTTTGAGAATGTTTCTAAGGTCGACGGACAGCATTATAACTTTCCGGCTCTCGTAAATCTATTTGGCACAGTAGAGCGTGTAGCCCTCGGGATGGGGCGAAAGCCAGAAGAGTTACGGCAGGTCGGTGAGACCTTAGCATTTCTGCGCCAGCCAGAGCCACCTGGTGGGTGGAAGGAAGCGCTAAACATGCTACCTCTCGCTCGGCAGGTTTTTTCAATGAAGCCAAAAACAGTGTCCAGAGCTCCAGCTCAGGAAATTGTTTTGAAAGGTGATGAAATTGACCTTTCAATGCTGCCAATCCAAACCTGCTGGCCTGGAGAGCCGGCTCCGCTAATTACCTGGCCATTAGTTGTCACAAAAGGACCAACCGGTGCACGAGAGGATAATTTTAATCTTGGCATCTACCGTATGCAGGTTTTAGAAAAGAATAAAACCGTAATGCGCTGGTTAAAGCATCGGGGAGGTGCTCAGCATCACGCTCGTTGGTCAAAAGAAAAAAGTGAGCCATTGCCAGCTGCTGCAGTTATTGGTGCTGATCCTGGTGTAATATTGGCAGCGGTCACACCTGTACCCGATACGCTCTCAGAATATCAGTTTGCTGGCTTGTTGCGCGGCGAAAAAACAGAATTAGTTGATTGCAAAACGGTTCCATTAAAGGTTCCAGCTGAAGCGGAAATTGTTCTGGAGGGGTATGTAAGTCTCGATGAGTATGCCCCTGAAGGACCATACGGAGATCATACTGGTTATTATAACGCAGTAGAAGAATTTCCTGTATTCACGGTAACCGCTGTTACGATGAGACAAACACCGATTTATTTAACGACATTTACGGGACGTCCCCCGGACGAGCCGAGTGTATTAGGGGAGGCGTTGAACGAGGTGTTCATACCACTTCTTCAACAACAGTTTCCTGAGATTACTGACTTCTGGCTTCCGCCCGAGGGCTGTTCTTACAGAATTGCGGTCATCTCAATGAAAAAAGCTTATCCAGGTCATGCCAAGCGGGTAATGCTTGGTGCGTGGTCATATTTGCGGCAGTTTATGTACACAAAATGGGTAATTGTCGTTGATGATGATATTAATGCTCGTGATTGGAAGGATGTAATGTGGGCTGTTTCAACTCGAATGGATCCAGCCAGGGACATCACGGTGATCGAAAATACGCCCATTGATTATCTTGATTTCGCCAGCCCTGACAGCGGACTAGGATCGAAGATCGGATTAGATGCTACAAATAAGTTACATCCCGAAACTAAGAGAGAATGGGGAGAAAAGCTCTCTATGAGTCGGGATGTTATAGAAAAAGTTACAAACATGTGGCCAGAGTTAGGCTTGCCTGGTGATGGCAAGCCCATATGGCCAAAAACGAATTAATATTCGCTTGAAATCTATTTTATTTCGGATTTTAGAAGATCAAGGGTGTTTCCAGAAACTGTACGGATACTGTAGAAACTTCGGCACTGTCACTAAAAATTTATTAAAGTTTTAAAAGGAAAAAGCTTGTTCTGTTCGTTAGGAGACAGAACCCGTCCTTTCTAAAAAAGCTTGGAGCAAGATTTATGGAATACAAGGATATCATCTATTCTGAAGAAGAAGGCACCGCAATTATTCGGATCAACAGGCCAGAAGTCTACAACGCCTTTCGTCCACGTACAGTAGTTGAGATGATTAATGCTTTGCTTACAGCAGGATGGAACGATGATATCGGTTCTATAATCCTTACGGGTACTGGGCCCAAGGCGTTTTGTACTGGAGGAGATCAGTCCGATAAATCTGGCTCCTATGGGGATGGTGAGACCCGTGGGACGGTTGGCATGCCAATGGAAGAATTGCATACCGCCATGCGGGATGTTCCAAAGCCGGTTGTTGCAATGGTGCGCGGTTACGCAATTGGCGGGGGTAACGTACTCGCTACGCTTTCTGATTTAACTATAGCTAGTGAGACGGCAGTATTTGGTCAGGTGGGGCCAAAGATGGGATCCGTCGATCCAGGATTTGGGACAGCTTATCTAGCTCGGATTGTGGGTGAGAAGAAGGCACGAGAGTTCTGGTATATGTGCAAGCGTTATACTGCTCATGAAGCAGCTGCTATGGGCTTAGTAAATGCTGTTGTACCCGATGATAAACTCGAGGAGGAAACCAAAGCTTGGTGTCGTGAATTAAATCAGCGAAGCCCAACAGCTATTTCGATTGCAAAGCGATCGTTTAATGCTGATAGCGATAATATTCGGGGAATTGGTAGCCTTGGGTTTGCTGCACTCAAACTTTACTACCACACGGACGAGTCTAAAGAGGGTGGTAATGCATTTCGGGAGCGCCGTGATCCAGAGTTCCGAAAATACTACAAGTAGTTCTAAATTAGCTCGCTAGAGTAACAGGATATAGCTAGAACTACCGTTCTCTAATTGATGAAACTTTTCAATTAAAAAGGCCACCAAGAATGGTGGCCTTTTTTAGAATGAGAATGCAATGTGTCTAAGAGAGCCAGCGTTTACGGCGACGGTAGGTTTTCACATCCCGATAAGATTTACGTTCGCCACCTTCACTCATTCCTAAGTAGAACTCTTGTATGTCTGAATTTGTTCTCAGTGACTCAGCCTCACCTTCCATGACTATAGAGCCATTTTCCATAACATAACCAAAGTTTGCGTACTCGAGTGCCAATGCGGCGTTTTGTTCTACAAGTAGGATTGTTACGCCTTGCTCTTCATTGAGCCGCTTAATAATCCCAAAAATTTCCTCAACGATCATTGGGGCTAATCCAAGGGAGGGCTCGTCAAGGCATACCATCTTGGGGTTTGACATAAGAGCTCGCCCAATAGCGAGCATTTGTTGTTCACCTCCAGAGAGGTAACCAGCCCTACTAGTATGTCGTTCTTTAATACGGGGAAAATAAGTATAGACCATCTCCTTGCGACGGTTCATTTCAGCTGTCGAAGGTTCAATGTGGCCACCTGCGATGAGGTTTTCATCAACGGTTAAGTTTACGAAAACGCGACGGCCTTCAAATACTTGTACTACCCCCTTTTTGACAATCTCAAAGCCGGCAAGGTGATCGATCCGTTCCCCACCAAAAGTAATGTTTCCTTTGGTAATGTCTCCACGTTCTGGACGTAATAATCCTGAAATTGCTTTTAATGTTGTCGTCTTGCCAGCGCCATTAGCACCAAGAACTGTTGTAATTTTACCTTCCTTGGCCTCCAAGGAAATGCCCCGGAGAACGAGTACAACGTTGTTGTACATGACCTCAATGTTATTAATTTGAAGCATATTTAAATCTCGTCGTCCGGTGATTGAAAGAAGGGGCTACAGGCTCCGATTGGAACCTGCAGCACACCTCGGTTTGGTTTACTTCTTTGCGGCCTTTTCGATTTCTTCGATAAGAAGTTCAGAAACTTCATGTCGATAATCGCGGTACCATTCGGTGACAGGCTTATAACCAGATTTAGTCACCTGGAAGACACGAACCCATCCACCACCTTCATGATCTTTCTTTGTGATCTGAAGAGGAGGAAGGAGACCACCCAGGGTGAAGTCTTTGATTTGATAGAAACCGTCACGGACTTGCTCGCCTGTCACATCACAACTACCTTTTGCCTTAACAGCATTCTCAATAGCTTTGATGTGCACTGCAGCCTGGAATACACCCCGGTTATAGTATGCGGTGTATTGCATCGCATCCGGATCACCTTTGCCGTTAGCCTTGTACATATCCTTGATCTGTTGGATCACAGGGTAGTCTTGGCCAACACCTGCAAAGTGCATTGTGTTGTAACCTTCAGCGGCTTCATTACCGCCAGCTGCTTGAATATCACCTTCGGATCCAGCCCATACAAAGCCAAGGATTTTATCAAGTGGATATCCAGCCCGCTTAAACTCTTTCAGGGAAACGGATGGAGCGCGCCCGAAAAGGTGACTTATGACAAAATCAGCGCGATAGCGTCGGGTGATATCGAGGATCTGAGGACCCATCTCAACGCCAGGTGCTGGAACAGCAAAAGTACGTAGTTCGTAACCCTCTTGTGGCTTCAATTTTTCAAGGACAGGAATTCCCTCTGTCCCGGCAGGGTTATCATAGTAGATGTAGGCAATTTTTTTGCCCTTCAGGCTACCACCAAGCTTATCTTTTGCGAATTTAACAGCAGCAGCTGCTTGGCTGTAATAACTTGCAGCAATTGGGAACATGTATGGATAGGCTTCACCATTACCGGCTAACGCTGTACCAAAACCTGCTGAAGTTCCAGGGATTTTGTCTTCTGCCATTTTTTGGACGAGAGCATAGACCATAGGCGTACCATACGGTGATATCAGAACAGCATCTTCTGCCTTGTAAGTCTGATAAGCCTCAACGGCTGCAGGCACCTTGTATTCATGGTCAATTTCATGAGCATTAATTTTACACTCACCCATATTACCCTGTTTGTTATACAGGTTCACATAGTCGTGATAACCGGGGCATAACGCTGTTCCCGTGACTGATGTTGGACCAGTGCGGTCACACATCATTCCAATAACAATGTCTTTTGCGCTTGCCTGACTGGCGAGTGCTCCAGCCGCTAAGGCTGCGGCACCAAGTGCGGTAAAGAACTTCATTCTTTTTCCTCCCTTACTCTTCAAGTTCTCGCTTTAGTTTTTCTAATGTGAGAACGGCCAAACCCGGAAATAATTCCGGACGTTAATCCACAATCGGTTTAATCCATCTGGTTCCACAATCAGAAAGAAGATGATCAGGACACCAAAAAGAATTTGACGCAATTGTGAAATACTTTGAGCGAGAACATCTGGTTCAACAAACAATGACCCGACGTTTTCCATAACTAGTCTTATTGCAATTGGCAGAAGACTTATGAAGAAAGCACCAAAAACAGATCCAAGAACCGATCCTAAGCCTCCGATAATTACCATTGCCAAGTAATCAATCGACACACCGAGCTGGAACTGCTCGTAAGATGCGATACCTAAATAATAGGTATAAAGTACACCTGTGACGCCGGCGTAGAACGAGCTTATCGCGAATGCATAAAGCTTATATTTAAAGACGCTTATTCCAATAATTTCTGCTGCAATATCCTGGTCACGGATCGCAACAAAAGCACGGCCCACCCGGCTCCGAACAAGGTTTTGTGTGGCGATTACGGCGACAACAGCTACTATAAGTAAGAAGTAATATAGTTCTGTAGGGCTATCTAGTCTTTCACCGAGAAGGGTAGGGCGAGCCACCTCAATGGAAGCCTGAGCACCACCAGAGATAGAAGGTGAATGGTTGATGATCCACTCGATAATAAATTGTGCAGCCAATGTAGCAATCGCAAGGTAAACACCTTTAATCCGCAGTGAGGGAACACCCACAATAATGCCAATGGCAGCTGCCATCAGGCCGCCAGCAGGTAGTGTTATCAAGAATGGTAAATCGAATTTTGTTGCAAGATTAGCGGCTGTATATGCGCCTACCGACATGAATGCCGCGTGCCCGATAGAAAGCTGACCTGCATACCCTAGAAGAATATTTAGTCCAAGAGCGCCTACAGTTGCGATTGCGACAAGGCTTAGGAGAGTGAGGTAGTATTCACTCATCACCAAAGGGGCGGCGATGAAGAATAAAACCAATAAGGCAAATGCCGAGAAGCGCGAAATTGGTAGGGGATAGAGCCCCATATCCGATTTATAGTTGGTCTTATAATAACCAGACTCGCGGTAATACATGAGCCTAAATCCTCTCGATCAACTTACGGCCAAGCAAGCCGTAGGGCCGTATCATCAACATGATGATCATCAAAACGTAGGGGGTGAAATCCTTAGTGCCACCGCCTACATACGGATCAATAAATCCAGCAGCGAGAGCCTCGGCTACCCCAATTATTATCCCGCCAATAACCACTCCAATGATTGAATCGAGACCTCCTAAAATTACAACTGGGAACACCTTTAATCCAACTAGAGCCAATTGGGTGTCGACGCCTGACGCGCTTCCCCAAAGTACCCCGCCCAACATTGCAACAATGCCAGCCATCACCCATGCAAGTGCGAAATAGCGTTCAACGTTGATGCCCATCGCTCCCGACACTTGATGGCTATCTGCCACTGCCCGCATCGCAACTCCTTTGCGGGTTTTTAGGAAGAACCATCCAAAAATAAGAAGGAAGAGGATACTAGTACCAGCGCCCAGGAGTTGAATGGGAGTGAAGAAAAACGGTCCAATGATAACTGGATAATCTTCAATCGGTAGAGTGATACCTCGAGGCGCAGCGCCGAATACCATTGGGCCAATGCCTCGAAGAATAAAGGCGAGACCAATAGTTGCCATAATAATTGCCACAATGGGGCGACCGATTAGTGGTCTTAAAACCACTCTTTCAAGCGCAATATTGAAGACAATCATAAAGATTAGTCCTGCAAACAGGGCCAACCACAGAGGAAACTCATAAGCAGCGCTAGCGAGTGCAGATATGACTATACCTGCAATCATAACGAACTCACCCTGAGCGAAGTTTATCGCATCTGTTGCCTTGTAAATAAGAACAAAGCCAAGGGCTACTAATGAGTACATCAAACCGTTGGCTACACCTTGGCCAAATAGTTCGATTGCGAATGCCATATTACCGCTCATCCGCCTTCTCCTATGCCGCGTCTTGTATTTTGAGGTTCATGTCAACGTGGCTCTTCCGGCCATCTTCAAACGTAACCTCAGCACGGAGATCAACCACTGAAGCGCCTGAGTAAAATGCTGTGATGACGGGCTCATATTGCTCCGCTATGAAGCTCCGACGCAGCTTCCGCGTTCGGGTTATTTCAGCATCATCAGCATCAAAATCTTTGCCGAGGATAAGGAACCGTTTTACTTGAAGAGGCTCAGGTAGAGTGCGATTTATACTAGATACCTCTGCTGAAATTAAATCCAGCACCTCCTGCTTCTGAGATAGGTCCATATAATTTGTATAAGGGAGAGTTTGTCTTTCCGCCCATTTGCCTACAGTATTGAAGTCAATGGCGATCATTGCGCAAACAGAGGGTCGCTCATTACCAAATGAGATTGCTTCGGCGATATACGGGCTATATTTCAGTTTGTTTTCGACAAATTGAGGTGCAAAAGCCGAGCCATCTTCAAGTTTTCCAACATCTTTTGCTCTATCGATGATTGTAAGCTCACCGTTTTCTTCTAAGACACCGGCATCACCGGTTTTAAACCAACCATCTTCAGAAACTGCTTCTTTAAAGGCATCCTCATTTTTGTAATAGCCAACGAAAACATTGGCGCCCTTGACTTGCAATTCGCCATTATCAGCAATTCTAAGGTTAATACCTTCTATTGGTTTTCCTACGCTATCAGGATTTGCTTCACCGTCTCGTTGGATTGAACCAAGCCCTGAAATTTCTGTTGAACCATAAACCTGTTTTAGGTTTATTCCGAGCGCTCTAAAGAAGCGAAATGTATCAGGACCTAAAGGAGCACCACCTGTAAGTGCCCAACGGGCCCTTCTCAAACCAAGTTGGTCTCTTATGGGTGAATAAATAAGAAGTTCACCAAGTACTAAATTTATCCGATCGCAGAGACTAGGAGATTTTCCATCCTCTTGTTTGCGCATCACATTAATAGCAGCATTGCTGAAGCGGTTATAAACAAATTTCTTTAAGCCGGTGATGTCCTCAGCTTTTACCTGAATGTCGGAAAGAAAATTTTCCCATGCTCTGGGTGCTGCTAGAATACCGGTTGGTCCCAATTCACGCATGTCACGAAGAAGCGTCTCTGGTCCTTCAGGGCAATTGCATGACGCACCAGTCAACAAGCTTGTGGCCAAGCTATAGGTTACATCTCCAACCCAAGCCATTGGGAGGTAGGAAAGAAAGTCATCACTTTCTCGAACATCTTCAACTGATACGAACGCTTTCGCTGCGGCCACGAGATTGGCGTGGTTAAGCATAACCCCCTTAGGTTTTCCTGTAGTGCCTGACGTATAGCACATCAGAGCTACCGTATTCGCGTCAAGCGCCTGAACGCCAGCTTCGTAAGCCGCTCGGTCACCATTAACGCCTAACTCAATAACTGCTTCATAGGATTTAAGTAATTTGTGATCATAATCACTTAAGCCACGATCATCGCAGTACACGATTTGTTTTACCTGGGGTAGGCGGTCTTCGATCGACAGCATTTTGTCGACCTGTTCTTGGTCTTCTGCAAAAATGACTGAGACATCTGCATCACTAAGAACGAAAGCGAGCTCATCTGCGATGGAATCTTGATAAACAGGTACTGATGCTCCGCCTAATGCCTGAGCCGCTAATTGTGCCCAGTAAAGTCTGGGGCGGTTATCACCAATCACAGCGAGCTTGTCGCCGGCACCGAAGCCAATAGCTTTAAGCCCAAGAGCAAGTTCAGCTACATGATTAGCATAATCTGACCAACTGTAGGTTTCCCAAATACCAAGATATTTCTCTCGCATGGCCGGTTTAGAACCGCGTATTTTACTGTTCTCAACTACCAGGCCCGGCAGCGTCTGTGCGTTAGTTTTAGCCTCGGTCATATCTGCTTATTCCTGCAAATGTGAGGCGCCTAGGTAGGCGCGTATGACGGCAGGATCAGCTTTGACCTGCTCCGGCGTTCCATCAGAAATTTTCTCACCCTGATCAAGGACTACGATGTGGTCTGATATATCCATCACCACGCCCATATCGTGCTCGATTAGGACAATTGTGGTTCCGAATTCTGCGTTAACATCCAGGACATAACGAACCATGTCCTCTTTTTCTTCTTGGTTCATGCCTGCCATTGGCTCATCAAGAAGAAGAAGGGTGGGATCTAATGCTAAGGCTCGACCTAGTTCTACCCGCTTTTGCAGTCCATACGCCAACTCACCAGTGTTTGCTCGACGGAGATCCGAAATTCTAAGGAAATCAATGATTTCCTCAGCACGCTTCCGGTGGTGAATTTCTTCTTTTTGGGCGGCTCCCCAATACATAAAGCAAGAGAGCACACTCGATTTCATCCGGACGTGGCGGCCCAACATAAGATTATCTAACACCGTTAGGCCGCGGAAAAGAGCAATGTTTTGGAAGGTCCGTGCGATCCCAAGCTCAGCTATACCGTTCGGCTTCCGACCTATTAGCTCCGTACCATCAAATTTAATGGAGCCTTGATCCGCTTTGTAGAAACCACTGATCATATTGACCAAAGAAGTTTTACCTGCGCCGTTAGGCCCAATTATTGAGAAAATCGAGCCGCGCTCGACTTGAAGGCTCACTTCACGAACGGCCTGCACGCCGCCGAAGCTCTTTGCGACTTTGTCGACAGTCAATATCGGGTCGCTAATGCCCCCGCTCGAGTCGAGCATGGACTGTTCCTCCACCTGTCAAATTTATAAATACAGGTCTGCGCCTGCTTTTTTTATTGAGTGGAAGCGTAGTACTAGAATTTTATAAAGTGCAACCTAATTCTGAATTTATTTTTTTCCCAACAGCATACGAACTATCCACTGAATTTTGGGGCTGTAGAGTTTAGGCTTAAAAAATTCATTTGCCGCGCGTTTGGAAATTTCTGATCGTGTAGGATAGGCCGCAATGACTTGCGTGAATATTTTTATATTTTGTTTTTTTTCAATGGCCTGCGACCATGGTAAGATCAATTCTCCAGCGTTCTGACCAACAATAGAAGCTCCGTAAATTCTGCCTGTTGAATTCGTTATGACCTTTAAAATTCCTTCAGTTCTGCCCTCAGCCACTGCTCGATCGTTATCGCAAAAGCCCACTTTGAGAATTCTAAAATTTTTCTTAAGAAATTCTTTAGCTTGTGACTCAGCCATGCCCACATGCGCTAATTCTGGGTCGGTATAAGTGATTCGGGGTACGGCTTCATAGTTTGTTTCTGAAGGAAGCCGAAACAATGCATTTTTGATGACTACCCCAGCATGATAACCCGCAACATGGGTGTATTGCGGCCCTCCAGAGGCATCTCCTGCAACAAACACGCGCTTGTTTGTCTTAGACCGCAATCGTTTATCTACAAGAATTGCGCCATTAGCAGTAGCAACCTGCGCTTGTTCTAGCTCAAGGTTTTCAAAGCTTGGCTGTCGACCTGCTGCAACCAGAAGATGGCTTCCGTGAAGTATTCGCCCATCTTGAAGTTCTAATGAAAAAGTTTCGTTTTTTCTGCTGATGAAAGAAATTTTTGCATCAGATAAGACCTCAACGCCTTCTGCCTCAAGGGCCTCTATTAATATCTTCGATACTTCGGGGTCTTCTTTTTTGAGTGGGTTAGATGAGTCTAGAACCGTTACTTTTGAGCCTAGCCGGCGGAAGGCTTGAGAGAGCTCCATACCAATAGGGCCGGCTCCAATGATCAGCAGGTGCTCTGGTAATTCGTGGTTTTCAAAAATCGTTTCGTTAGTGAAATAAGGAACTTCAGAAAGCCCCATGATTTGGGGAATTACAGGCCTAGACCCTGTTGCAATCACAAAACGCTTGGCCTGAACTCTAATTCCATCGGCATCGACAGTCTTATGGTCCAGAAATTTTGCATGACCTCGAATAACTTTTACACCTAAACTCTCAAAACGCTCCTGACTATCATGTGGTGCTATTTGCGATATTACTTGGTTCACGTGCGCCATAACCGCTGCAAAGTTAATAGTGGGTTCGACGTTAGAAATACCAAATTTAGCCCCTGTGCGGAGAGTTTGAGCTTGTTTCGCTGCAGCAAGTAGGGCTTTTGAGGGAATACAGCCAGTATTCAGGCAATCACCTCCCATTTTGTCCTGTTCTACCAGAACTACAGACGCGCCCAGCTGAGCAGCGCCCGCTGCGATGGATAGACCGGCAGAGCCACCGCCAATTATGCAGAGGTCTGCATGCCAGGTCCCATTTAGCATTAATTACCTTTCCAAAGCATGTTGGACACGCTTAGGTTTCCCCAATAGCAAATATTAGTTGGCTATTCTTGGGGTTGCGACCTGAGTTTTTAGAGCTCAAGCTCTATCAAATAGGGGCCATTGCTCGCTAGACCGTGCCGCAGCGCGCGAACAAGACTGTCGCAATCATTCGCCCGAGTTGCTTCAACCCCTAAACTTTTGGACATATTCATCCAGTCAATTGCAGGTCTATCTAAGCTCAACATATCTACTGCGCGTGGACCCGGATTCTGAACTCCAACATTGGTAAGTTCACCTTGAAGAATTTTATATGCGCGATTTGCAAATACGATGACTGTTACATCGAGATTTTCGCGGGCCATGGTCCACAATGCCTGCACAGTGTACATCCCGCTGCCGTCGCCCTCCAATGTGACCACTTTGCGGTCAGGCTGGGCTACCGCGGCGCCAATTGATACAGGTAATGCATATCCGATGGATCCTCCCATTCCATTTAACCAGCAATGCGCGGGCGCATGTGAGGTTAATGGGAAGAAGCCTCGACCAGAAGTCACAGACTCATCAACAACAATTGCATTTTCTGGAAGTGTTGCTCCAAGAACTGCTGCAATCTTATCAAGAGTTATCTCGCCAGTTGGTGATTCTGGTCGATCAAGAGGGGCAACATGGGCTGGGGCAAGGTTAATGCAACCAAGCTCGATGGCTAGTGCCTCGAGAGCTCCTTCGAGGTCATCTTCTGCGCTAGCCAGATGGGTAATTTGGCAACCTTCTGCTGTAAGTACGGAGGGCTTATTAGGATAGGCAAAAAAAGCAACGGGCTGCTTGGCTCCACATAAGACCATCTGCTGAGTGTCTTTGAGAACATTTCTTGCTAGGTCAACAACGTATGGGACGCGTTCTACCTTTACTCGCCCAGCTCCCCGTTGAAGGCGCGCGTTCTGTCCCTCAGATAACAGACGGCATCCAGTTTTCGCAGCTATTCGACCAGCATATTCAAGAGCTTTCTCGCGAAGAGCGACACCGCCTAGCATGAGCATGCCTGCTTCGCCTGAGCTTAATAATGCCTTCGCGGCAGCAGTAATTTTCTCTCCAGATACTTTAGATCGATGTGCTGGAGGCCTAGCAGTTACTGGGCTTCCCCCCGGATTCCATGCTGTATCAGCAGGTAAGATTAAAGTAGCTATTTGACCGGGGGAGGTGCGAGCGGCTTCAACTGCCAATGCGCCATCCGCTGCAATCCCCTCAGCTTTGGGGGATGATTTAACCCAGTTGGACATGGGGGCCGCTACCGCTTCAATATCAGAAGTCAGTGGTGCATCATGTTTAAGGTGATAGGTTGCATGATCTCCTACAACATTAACAATGCCAGACTTAGCCTTTTTGGCGTTGTGTAAGTTCGCAAGGCCATTTGCTAATCCAGGGCCCAGATGAAGTAGAGTTGAGGCAGGACGGTCGGATAGTCTGTAATATCCATCTGCAGCGCCGGTCACTACACCTTCAAAAAGTCCTAGGACACAGCGCATACCGGGGACGCTGTCTAAGGCTGCAACGAAATGCATCTCGGAAGTGCCGGGATTTGTAAAACAGACGTCTACATCACTTGCAACTAGAGTGCGCACGAGGCTTTCAGCACCGTTCATGCTCATACTTTAAATTCCTTATTGGCTATTTTCCGAAATTTGACGGTTAAAGATTGAGGCTTTGAAATTAGCACATATACTCTAAGTGTTAATTAAATAAGAGGACAGTGGCATGGATGGTGTCCTAAACATGGCTAGCTTTGAGGTATCCCCAGGAGCCCGCGCTGCGCAAATTACTCCCTTAATCGATAAACTTGCTAACGAGATTGAGGCTGAGCGTAGACTGCCGCAGGAACTGCTCAAAGCGCTGCACGAAAATGGTCTTTATAAGATGCTTCTTCCAAAACCATTTGGTGGGGAAGAGGCATCGCCATTGGAGTTTATGGACGCAATTGAGACCCTTGCTCGTCATGACGCTAGCGTGGCTTGGTGCATTGGTCAGGCAAATGGATGCGCTATGACGGCTGCTTATTTGGCGCCACAGATTTCAGAAGAAATTTGGAAGCACGATTCAGCGGGCGTATTGGCGTGGGGGCCAGGTAAGGCGGAAGCGCAGGTTGTTGAGGGCGGTTATAGGCTATCAGGGTCATTGATGTTTGCAAGCGGTGGGAGGCATGCCTCTTGGTTAGGATGCCATACTACTGTGAAAGATGAAGATGGAACGGTTATAAACGGTCCTGATGGATCTCCTGAAGTCCGCACCTTCTTAATGCCAGCGGCAAACATAGAAATGTTTGATGTTTGGGATGTAATGGGGTTACGAGGAACGGCTAGCGATGGCTATAACGTTAAAGATGTATTTGTGCCAAATGCGTATGTAACAGCGCGCGACAAGGCGCACGCTCGTGTTTATCAGTCGCCGCTATATATCTATCCCTCCATGACGATTTTTGCTCAGGGCTTTGCCTCAGTAGCTTTAGGGATAGCGCAAGGTGTTCTAGGTGATTTTCTGGCCTTTGCAGGAGCTAAAACGCCACGTTTAGCTAAATCGACCATTTCTGAAAGTGCAGTAGCGCAAACGGAAACAGCTCTTGCCTCTGCGCGTATTATGGCTGCGCGAGCATTTCTTCGTCAGGAAGCTGAGGCAATTTGGGGCGAAGTCTGTTCTACAAATCAATTAACTATTGCTGCGCGCGCTCGAATTCGCTTGGCATCAACTTATGCAATTCACGAGGCGAAAGCTGCAGTTGATAGTCTTTTCGATTTAGCTGGTGCTGATGCAATTTTTAAATCGAAACCATTTGAACGCCGTTTCCGCGATATTCACACCGTTACGCAACAACTCCAAGGTCGTAAAACGCATTTGCAGTCAGTAGGCGCTTGGATGATGGGGAAGGATGCAGATCTGTCGGTAATGTGATTTAGCAAATGAATTGCTAACCTTCGATTCAAGGCGTGCTTTGATGTTCGCAGTGGTCTTTTAGATAATCTAGATACCCCTGCAAGATAAATGCGGCAGCAGATGAATCTATTACTTCCCCGCGCCGTTTTCTGCTCAAATCTGCTTCCAGTAATACGCGTCTCGCCGCATTTGTGGACATTCGCTCATCCCAAAACGCCAAGGGAAAGTCTCGGATTTTAGTCAAATTTCGAGCAAAGGCTTTAGATGCTTGTGCCCTTGGGCCAGGCTTTCCAGACAGATCAAGTGGTAGGCCTATTATAAGAGCACCGACTTCAGCTTGATCCAAAAGTTCAAAGATCTGGCTGGCAAGGTCTTCAAATCTTTTGCCTCGTCTTAAAGTTTTCCTTGCGGTTGCAATGGTAAGGTTAGGATCCGAGATTGCTACACCAACAGTAGCGCTGCCAACATCCAAGCCGGCAATGCGTGATAATTGAGGAATTGTCTCATATAGTTCATTAGGCTTGCAGATAGGCATATGCGATGCTAATCGCCCAACGCCGAATGTGGCAAGAAAAGTATTAATATTTAGGACGTGAGGGAGCTGATTTGTCCCTAGATCGAGAAACAATAGTTCGCATAGCGAAATTGGCTCGTATTGATGTGGAAGACTCCGAGATAGACGGTCTTGCCAGTGAGCTGAATAATATCCTGGACTGGGTAGAGACTTTGAATTCCATACCAACAGAAGGCGTAGAGCCAATGGTTGGCGTTGGTGTCAGTAAAGCACCTCTTCGGATGGACAATACCAACGATGGGGACATCGCAGAAGCTGTCCTCGCAAATGCTCCAGATCCTGCTCCTCCATATTTCACAGTGCCCAAAGTGATCGAATAGAAATGTCAAAGTCAGAATTATTGCAGCTTGATATTGCGACTGCTGGTAAGGGACTTCGAGATGGAGACTTTACTGCTATCGAATTAACCGAGGCATATTTGGATGCCGTCGAGGCTAGTCGCGAGCTTAATATCTTTATTACTGAAACGCCTGACCGTGCAATGGCGGATGCGGTAGCTGCCGATAAGAGCATAAAGGCAGGAACATCCAGCAAAATGACTGGAATGCCGATTGGAATGAAAGACCTGTTTTGTACACAAGGTATCAAAACAACGGCTGCTTCAAATATTCTTGGGGAGTTCATTCCACCTTATGAGTCAACCATTTCAGCTCGATTAAAAGCTGCCGGTACAATCCTTTTGGGCAAGACTAATTTGGACGAGTTTGCGATGGGCTCATCCAACACAACTAGCGCTTTTGGCGCAGCAATTAATCCTTGGGAATTAACTGAAGATAAGAAGCCTTTAACGCCAGGTGGCTCATCGGGAGGCTCTGCTGCCGCTGTAGCTGCTGGAGCTGCTATCGCGGCCACTGGAACTGATACGGGTGGGTCAATTCGGCAGCCTGCGGCTTTCTGTGGAATTGTTGGAATGAAACCAACTTATGGCCGCTGCTCTCGTTGGGGGGTTGTAGCTTTTGCATCCTCTCTTGATCAGGCTGGACCTTTCGCTCGAACCGTTCGTGATGCAGCTATTATGTTAGAGACAATGGCGGGGCACGATCCAAAGGACTCAACTTCAGCTGCGCAAGCAACGCCTAATTTTGAAGCGTTGATAGATGGGGGCGTTAAGGGAATGCGCGTAGGTATTCCCAAGGAATACCGTGTCGAAGATATGCCAGAAGAAATAGATAGTATCTGGCGGCGTGGTATCGAGATGGTTACCGCTGCTGGTGCAGAGGTGGTTGAGGTCTCACTGCCGATGACGATGTCTGCTCTGCCGACATATTACATTGTAGCTCCCGCTGAAGCATCTGCGAACTTAGCTAGGTATGACGGTGTTCGATACGGTGCACGCGTTGAAGGCGACGATCTAAATGGGATGTATAGCGCAACTCGAGGACAAGGTTTTGGTAAGGAAGTTCGACGTAGAATAATGATCGGTACCTACGTACTTTCTGCTGGGTATTACGATGCATATTACAAAAAAGCGCAGCGCGTTCGTACTCTGATATCTCAAGATTTTGACAATGCATTTCATTCGGTTGATGCATTGCTAACACCAACCACACCTGGTGCAGCTTTTCCTATCGGTGAAAAAGAGGACGATCCAATTTCAATGTACTTGAATGACGTCTTTACTGTACCAGCAAGTCTGGCCGGGTTGCCCGCTATATCAGTGCCAGTTGGGTCTAATGAAAACGGCTTGCCGTTGGGGCTTCAGATTATAGGGCGACCTTTCGATGAAGGTTCAGTCTTTAGGCTTGGTCAGGCTCTAGAGGATGCAGCTCAATTTGATAAACGCCCACGTTTAACGTTGGAAGGCTTCAAATGAGCACTTTGATAGAAGGTAGTGAAGGTCAGTGGGAACTGGTTATCGGTTTAGAGACCCATGCCCAGGTAACTTCTGAGGCTAAGCTTTTCTCTGGAGCTTCGGCTGCATTCGGAGCTAAGCCAAACAGCCATGTCAGCTTTTTAGATGCTGGGATGCCAGGTATGTTACCAGTGATAAACCAACGCTGTGTTGAAGCCGCAGTTATGACTGGTATTGCGCTCAATGCGGAAATTAATTTGGTCTCAATTTTTGACCGCAAAAATTATTTTTATCCAGA
>Ga0255743_10001643_pt1 | contig 19022 bp, 10 predicted proteins | sample 101ome_19_FD_179950 | JGI IMG/M metagenome (GOLD analysis project Ga0255743, IMG submission 179950) | Coastal salt marsh microbial communities from the Groves Creek Marsh, Skidaway Island, Georgia - 101405AT metaG (version 2) | ecosystem: Environmental > Aquatic > Marine > Intertidal zone >... | reverse complement strand
CCCATCAAAAGCATCAGTAATTCCGTATCCAGAAATAGTGGTAGGAACACCAGTAAGACTACTGAAAGCTCCATCAAAAGCATCTGTAATTCCATAGCCAGCTATGGTAGTAGGAGTACTGGATATATTTGAAAACGCCAGACTTGGAGGCGTATAAGTAAAAACACCTGTAGTATTATTATAAGTTAGCGCACCGTTACCTGATGCAGAATTTGATGTTACACTTAATCCAGTAAGAGTAGTAAATCCAGATATTTCTGTCTGCACAAACTCAGTAGTAGCGATTTGAGTAGTGTTTGTTCCTGTTGTAGCTGTTGGTGAAGTAGGTGCTCCAGTAAATGCAGGAGAAACTAAAGGTGCAACACTTGTATGAAAACTAGCATCATCATTTATAGCTGCTGCTAGTTTATTTAAAGTATTTAGCGTACTAGGGGCACCGTCAATAACATTAGAAATATCAGTAGGAACTCCTAAAAGAGTTTTAACCTCTATAGCAGTAATACCAGAATTTAAACTAGGAGTTGCCCCGTCGCTAGTAATTGCCGGCTCTATAGGAGCAACTACAGCCGTACTCCAAACCCCTAGAGTAGAATCATAGGTGTACGTAACATTATTAACAGTGACTGTATCACCATTAGAGGGGCTATTTGGAAAATTGTACGCCATTCTTACTCCTTTTACCAGTAGTGATCAAATTCTTTAAACATTGAATTACTATCTGTAAACCAATCAATATTTAAACACACTCTGGTTTCTTTTCCAGTATGAGGCAAGGGTCTATGAGGCACCGAGCTATGAAAAAAGTATAAAGTATTTTCTTTTACATTAATTTCTACTTCTTCGTCATTATACATAAATCCAAATCCGCCTCCTTTTTTTGGTAAGTTTGTGTAAAGTACGGAACAAAACTTAGGAGGAATATCATTATTACCGTGGCAATGCATAATTGTATACTGTTTTTTCGGTGTTTGTACATATACCCTAGCCTCTATTTTATATGGACTTTTACCGTCGGTATAAAAAATACTATTTAACGTTTTAGTTAATTGAGGCATTAGTTCATCATGAGCCTCAAAATAAGGTACATTATAAATATCTTTTTCTATCCATTCTTTTGAATATTTTTTATAATGTTTTATAATTTTGTTTCTATGTTTGTTGAAAAATTTATCTGCTGAAAACTGACATTCTATAAAGAAAGGTTTTCCATTATAATCTAATAAATAGTTTGGTTTCATTATTTAGAACCATCGTTGAGTTTCTGTTGTACCGGTAGCAGAGTCTCCGTAACCGCCTGTCTCTCCGGCCGGAAGCAGAAATAATTCAGATTTAATTTCTAGCTTGCCTATTTCGGCGGAGATGTTTCGGACTGCATCATTACTAACTACCGGCAATACCGTTCCTAATATAAAGTGAGTATCTTGTTGATCTGTACCAAGTCCAGTAATATCGGAAGATTTAATAGAGGGATTTTTATAGGTCGCATTATAAGTAATGGGCCAGCCCCTACTAAGAACAGATGCTCCTGTAACTTCTCCTCTTGTTGAAGATACAGAAGTATTTCCAACAGTTAACCCTGTGTAAGGATTGCTTGCATCTTGAGAAATTACAGGAGTGATTACTCTTTGAAAAATTTCTGTAACTGAACTAGTATCCGGGCTTACTATTTTAATACTATTAATTAAAATATTAGTAAAGTTATTTGCTCGAATATCATTCGATACAATCGTAATCGGATCTAATTCAGTTATCGCTGTCATTTAAATATCAATATTTGCTAGTATTTCGGAAATACCCGCACCTGTTACTACAATACTAACATTAGTATCTTGAGAAGTTGAAGTTGTTACAGAAGTTGTTTTAGCCCCTCCACTAAACTCCATTGTATCTCCAGAGATAGTAAGATTAACGGTAGTAGCAATCCTAGTTCCTCCTATTCCGTAAGCACTTACTGCAACCGTAGAATTGATATTAGAACCCGAATAATCGTAGGTCGTAGAAGCAGGAGTGATTGTAACAGTTACAGGAACTGTTGCAGTGATTAAGTGAAGCGTAGAATATGTGCCTCCTTGATCAGCAACTCCAAAAATTCTATCAGCGGCATCTCTGCCTACACTAACCAGTGAGTGTGGAATAGTTGCCGTTTTCTCCCAGCCATTTGTTCCATTAAAGGTATAAATACAGAATTTTCCATGGTGAAAAACTCCAAGAAGAGTTTTAGTATCGTTTAAAAAGATAACATTTCTTATTGTTAAATCTGCAGTTTCTGCACTATGGAATGTTAATGCTTTGGGGTCACTACTACTAATTGAGTAAGTAACCATAGTTCTTCCGCCTGTACCAGTATCATTACCTTGATAGACTCCTTCTAAAGGAAATACAGTAATATACTTAACACTATTATGGTCATGTCGCTCATTATATATTACAGAATTAAATCCAGCTGTACTTCCTCGTACTCCATGACAACTATTAAGGTGTGTAGAACTAAGAGTTCCAGAAACTGTTACATCTTCATTTCTTGTAAATGTATCATTTGTTTTATTCCACTGAAAGTAAAAGGGAAAATAATTATTATTTGTATCGAAATAAGGAGTATACCATGCTTTATTTCCCGAACTAGAAGGATCATCCTCAATGGTAGAAGATGCTTTATGTTGGTCATCTAATGCTGTAGTATCGTCTCTGTCCCCTCCTTGATTATTTCCGCTTGCAGAAGGAACAGTATTAAAAGTATGCAAAACTGTTTCATTATTTGTATCTACATTATGACGAACAATATAATGAGTTCTATCGTTTCTGTAATCTGTAACTAAATATAGAGGTCTTTCATCTTGAGTTGAAGGCCCCAAAAACTGAAAGAAACAATAATCTCTTCGAGTACCATAATTAGTAGCTGTCCAATTAGGGTAATTTATTCTCATTAACTGAGAAAAACGATAAGTAGAGCCGTTAAATCCCATTACCCCGCCGCCGTAGTGATGACCTACTCCAGACACATAATTTTGTCCCGCCATCTTATGATAGAGAGGTCCTGGTAGGTTTTGATTGTTGTGATACCCCGTATTATGAGTATTGGAAGCATTACTGCCAGTAATAGCAATTTCACTCAGCTCCGTAGAAGAGTTTAAATTTGTCCACCATTTATTTTCATAAACACCAGGACCAATTCCCGGTGCGTTTAATAAAAGCATGGAAGTAGAATTTTCGGAGTAAATTTGAGATCCCGACCATTTTCTATCTGGATCCATCGAAGCAAAATTACCTGGAGGAATATTGTTCGAAACACTATCACCAGTATCCGTACTCCAATTCATAGAAGCTGTTTCTTTATTTAGAGCAAGAGTTCTTCCGTCCCCTACCCAGTTATCGTAGTCTCCAATATCTACTCTTCCATGATTATCAATAAAATTTTCGCTTGATGAAGAAAAATGGGCGTGTTTGCCAAACACGGGAGAAAGACTGGATTTGGTCACTGCATCTCCATAAAAATACATTTGACTTCGAGCAGTTCTTGGATCCTCTAAAACTGCAATGCAGTTTCTATTGGCATCTTTTATTTTTGGCATTTTATACTCCTGTTCTCATTGCCTTGTACCAAGCTATAACTTGATTGAGGTCTGTCCAATCTTCTCGAGTACCATCTCCTGCAGGATACCAAGGTTGAACGTCGGTTAATATTTGATTCGCTCCTTCAACTTTATGGATTCGGGCCTCTCCATCAACTAGTTCTGCCCAGAATTCGTCGGCGAGCTCTTCAGTTTCATCGGCATCATTATAAATGAAAAATTGCATTATGCTCTCCTATATTTTAGCTGTACATAAAGATCTTCGCCTTTATCTGTTGTACCAGTGGCTGTTATATCTACTGTAAGATAGCTATTACTACTTACAGACAGAGTTTGGCCAGTTAAACTTGCAGAAGTATCTCCTGCGGATAAATTTATTGTAATAAATGAACTACCATCTTTTTTTACTATTGCGGTTACTGTGTCGTCTGCTGCTGTTGCCAAGTTTGTGATAACTTCGGTTATGACTATATTGTAAGGGGCATACCATCTTTTTGTACCTGTAAGAAGGTCTAGCTCTCCTACAGTATGGCTATTAATACTAAATATAGTATCAGATAGTCCTAAAACTGCTCCAGATGGATTTGTCTGCACCCACTGGTCTGAATCCCCGTCATTGTAGTAAATAAACATTTGAAGATTTGTAGAGTCATACCACAAGTCTCCATTGCCGGGAGAAGAAGGAGCTGCATCCGAAACAGTTACAGAAGCAGTTGCATTGTTAAGCGCATTTTGTACAAACTCTGTAGTTGCAATTTGAGTTGTATTTGTATTCAATGCAGCAGTAGGTGCAATAGGAGTTCCTGTTAAAGTAGGAGATGCCGAAGTTGCGGCATCTGTAATTCCATAACCTGCTAAAGTAGTAGGAGTATTTGTCAACCCACTAAAAGAAAGCGAAGTTAAAAAAGAACTTAAATCTGGCGGAGTGTAGCTAAATACTCCTGTACCACTATTGTACGAAAGTGCGCCGCCTCCAGACGCAGTATTTGATGTTACACTCAAACTGCTAAGAGTGCTAAAATTAGCAATAGAGTTTTGTACAAAAGCGGTTGTAGCTATTCTTGTATTATTTGTGCCTGTTCCTGGAGTAGGTGCCGTGGGAGACCCTGTTAATGCAGGAGAGGCCAGCGGTGCTTTTGTAGCAATACTATTTGTAATTGTAGTAGAAAAATTAGCGTCATCTCCAATTGCCGCTGCTAATTCATTCAAAGTATCCAGTGCACCAGGTGCAGAGTCTACTAATGCATCAATTTTTGCTTGTAAATCACTTTCTTGTACTTGCCACTCTGGTACGCCAGAAACAGTCAAAGTAATGTGTGACGTATTAGAATTAGTTGTTCCTTCAGAGGTATAGGTAAAACTTTTTACTTTTTTGTCAAAAGCATTGCCACTAGAACGACTGAAAGAATTTGAATCAACTGCCGCTGTAGTGTCATCAAAATATGTTAAAGTACCAATAGTAGGATCGTTTACTCCTGTACTCGAAAAAGACTCCAAGAACAAAGGAGGGTCTATATCTACAGATCCACTGGGCAATCCTGCATCAAGAACTAATCGAGTATCCGTTGCACCTGCTGCCGGTATTGTAATGTTACTAGAATTACTTGATACCATACTACTATCAAGAGGAACAATAGTAGTAGAAGCTACAGACTTATACAGACCTCCTGCATCGGTATCAATCCAAATTTCATTAAAAGCATTAAAACTTGGTGCATTATCTTGAAAGTATACTTTATTTGCAGTTCCTACAGATTGCTGCAACTTACTTGAAACAAAAGCAGTAGTTGCAATCTGAGTGCTATTTGTACTTAAAGACGCAGTTGGAGCTGTTGGTGCTCCTGTCAATGAGGGTGAATTTAGTGGAGCTGCATCTGTAATTCCATACCCCGACAACGTAGTAGGAGTAGCTGTAAGACTGCTGAAGGCGCCGTCAAAAGCATCAGTAATTCCATAACCTGAAATAGTTGTAGGAGTTCCGGTAAGACTACTGAAAGCTCCATCAAATGCATCTGTAATACCGTACCCAGCGATTGTAGTAGGTTTGCCGGTTAATGCGCTAAATGTACCATTAAAAGCATCCGTAATTCCGTAACCTGCAATAGTTGTAGGAGTTCCGGTAAGACTACTAAAAGCGCCGTCAAAGGCATCAGTAATACCATAGCCAGCGATTGTAGTAGGCTTGCCGCTTAAACTACTAAATGCTCCGTCAAATGCATCAGTAATTCCATATCCGGCAATTGTAGTAGGCACACCAGTAAGACTACTAAATGCTCCATCAAATGCATCTGTAATTCCATAGCCCGCAATAGTTGTAGGAGTAGGATATAGACTATCAAATCTTCCGTCAAAGGCATCTGTAATACCATAGCCATTGATAGTTGTTGGCGTATTCAGTATATCAGAAAAAGAAGGAGTGTATACAATATATCCTAATTGGTTCCAAGTTGTACTACCATCACCAATCTTTAATTTATCTGTATCACTTTCGTAGCCTAACTCTCCTGCATTAAGTACAGGATTAGCATTTTGCCAATCAGTAGCAACGTCTCGTCGTAATTGTATTCTTGCAACCATTAAGCACTTCCTCCATCAAGAAAAATTATTATATCCGAAGAGACCGTTGTAGCAGTTCCCCCATCTACAACGAAATTTACATTTCCTCCTGTTCCACCAGTTTGATTTACATTTCTAAAATCTTGATTAACTGAATCATATGCTAAAACCTGTCCATCTCGAAGATTTGCTACCGTTACATTTGTTAAACCTTCGATAGTTTGAGAGCCAGCTAAACTTTTAACAAAAGCAGTAGTGGCAATCTGAGTATCATTACTTGTACTAGCAGGAGCAGGAGCTCTTGGAGTTCCTGTAAAAGTCGGAGAATTTAAACTCGCTTTTGTTGCTACTGCATTTGAAATAGTAGTTGCAAAATTGGGGTCGTCTGCTATAGCATCTGCTATTTCATTTAAAGTGTCTAGTACGCCAGGAGCTCCGTCAACCAAACTTGCTATCGAATTAGCAACATAAGTTTGAGTAGCGTAGGGGCTTAGATCTGCGGGTGTATTTGTAAAAACCCCAGTACTACTATTATATACTAGACTCCCGCCGCCCGAAGGAGTAGCATTTGTAACACTTAACGCATCAAAAGATATTTTCTCTTGATTTAAGGCATAAATGTCTGCGTTAGAAGTAGAGAATAAAAATATTTCAGTTGCAGAAGTAGCAATTCCGATTTTTTCAGACCCAGTAGCATTTGTTTGGCTTACTACTCCGGTGTTACTTATATAAATATAATCACCAGAAGTTAGGCTTGAAAAACCGCTGACCGGCCCATGTAAAATTACTTCTATTACATCATTTGTAGCCCCCGAAGATACTGCAAAACCAATAAAAGCTTCTTTCGTATTTGTGCTATTAACGGTTGTGATTCTGCCGCCAATTGTTAGCTTTACCGGGTCTCCGGCGGCAACTGTTCCCGTAACAGTAAAATTAGCCTTTAAAGTATCTGTACCCGCAAGTAGTGCAAATCTTTCGTCAACAATACTATTAGCAAAGTTGCTTGGAATAATATTTTCATCGGTTCCAACTGCACTTCCCGAAGGAATTAAGACACCGCCACCTGAAGTTTCTGATAAGCTTGCCTCTCCAAGAGTTATAGTGCCACCAGAAAAAGTTCCATCTTTTGCAAATATTGTATTAAATGCTCGAGTAGGGCTTCCTATATTTACATTTTGATAACTTATTACTTGGCCGGAAGGAGTTAAAAATGTTCCTGCAGTACCGCCAGTTTTATCTGGAAGAATTTCTCCGTCTATGTAAATATTTCTCCACGGACGGCCAAAAGTACCTAGACTAGCCCCTCTAGCAGAGGGTTCAATATTTGTTGGAAACTGTTGTAACTCTGCTCTTACCCAAGCACTACTGACTGCTGATCCACTATTATTATTTAATGCAGGAGCTACTACATTTAAGTTTCCTGTCATTGTATCACCAGACTTTAGTACTCTTGCACTAAGTCCGGTTGCAGGATCAGTTATACTGCTTCCGATTCCTTGTCGTAAAGCAGCTTCGTCATTTATATTTTCTTGAAGCTCTTGAGTCCAGAAGGTTAATTCTTTTTCAAGTCCTGCAATACCTTGCTTTAACTGAATGAAGTTACTATCAACTTCTATTACAGTAAGTAATTCTTCATTAGGTTTATGTGCAACAGATTGAACAACGGAATTTGAAATGTGGTAGGTCGCATCCGTATCCTTAGTAACAATATCAATATTGCTACTAATATCAGTTTCCCATCGCGCAGTAACACTATTATAAACGTATGTTATTCCGTCAAGTGTTACTGGCTGCGATGTATTTGTTGGAAACGAGCTGGAAGTTCTCGGATGCGCCATTAAATTTCTCTAATTACGTGTTGTCTTGAAGTTGGACAGACCAAGTAATTTGCAGAGTATCTGCGGTTGCTTTGTTTACGGGATCAAAAGTAGTTCGGCAAAGCATAGTTTGAGTCAGAGGGCCTTGAGTAAATCCATAGGCACCTGCTTGAATAAACTCACCACTTTGAGTAAGAACACTGTCAACTGGCCCATAGACAACATTTCCGTTTGCAGTCAAAGGCAAAGTTGTCAACCCGGAAAGAGCAGTAGAATTATTAATCCCTGCACGAGTATCAATGTGTGCCATATCTGTTGCATTTGCATCACTTCCAGTATAAGTTCTAGCTCCTGCATCAAAAATACCCAGATCTTTTATATGTTTATTAAAGATACCAGCTTCGGTAATTGGATATACACGATTATAGGGCGCTCTTGTTGTGCCTAAAGTTGTTGTATGAATTTGATCATAGTCTGTTTCTGGTCGAGGATTATTTTCCTTGAATGTTGCAACATAAACAATTCTGTCTCCATTTTTCTTTGCACCAGCAATTGCGTTTGGAGCATAAGAACCAGAAGGATTATAATTCAAAACAGGGCGGCTTACATCATAATTTGCTAAAGCTTCGCCACTAGAAGCATTTGTAATTAACAAGCCTCCAGATAATCCGTAGTTGTTTTCTGAGCTTGGGTACCCTTCCGGTACAGCATTTTTTGCATCAGCAACAATACTAGAACCAACTAATTCTCCTTGGAAAATACCGTCTGTTGCAGTTCCGAATTGAATAAACTCAGTGCCACGAGTGCCTGGAGCATTTTGTGCTGTACCTGTAAGTCCAGAAGCGGGAGGATTAGCAACTGCAGTGCCTGTTGGCTTATCATCTTCCGCCCCAATGAATGGGAAGCGTGTAGTGTATGTTGTACCATCCCAATCAAGAGTCGCATAAGAAGATTCACTAAGTACTGTCTCTACACCAGTCGTAGCAGTATTAGAAGCATCAGCCAAGCCTTGATTGTCCGTGAAAAGAAGATGGATATTATATTCGGTATCTCTTTCATAAAAAGCGCCGATTTGACCGCGAGTTACACCAAGCATACCAATGCCTAATTCAGTATAAGGACCTGGGGATCCATAAGTTCCTGCAGAAGCTCGGCCAGTATCAACGTCGATAGGCCCACGAGGATCTCCCGCCGCGTATGCATTCCCCAAAGAATCTTGGGTAGGACGATTTGCAGCCTGCCCAAAAGGCCCTAATTGAATACTATTTCCATCATTTGGTTGAAATACGGACTTAACATGAGTAAGTGTAGGATGGTTTGGCATCGCAGTATTAGTAGAGTATGTAGTCAATGCAATTCGATCTACATAATCAATATCCAAATACAAAGTAGTAACTGAACTTCCTGGCGCATTCCCAGCTAAACTAGAGTCTAGAGTAATTGTAGTTGCTGTAGCTTCTGCTGAAGTACCTGCTACTCCTGATTCAATTTTTGTAATTTTTGGGCCTGCCTGAGTTCCACCTGCAGTGAGATCAGTAAGTGATCCGGCAGTAGTACCAATGGCAGAAATCTGCAAACCAACGCGTAAACGCTTAAGAGTATTACCACTATCACTTCCTGTTTCAAAAATTAGTTGACTATTTCCGCTAGTTGTTGCGTGCATTGCAATAGCATTACTTGAAGAGTCTGTTGCTTGAGCAAGGGTAACATCCTCGAGAGTAACATAGTCTGAAGCAAGACTAGTATCTTTCATTAACTGAACACGATAGCCTCGCTCATCTTGCAACATTCTATCATAGCTTTCTGCGCTCGCAGCTTTTTTACGAGAACTTGCAGTAGTACCCCCGGGGTCTGTGCCTCCAGGAATATTATTAGGCAAGTTATCTAGGTCTTGTGCAGTGTATGTGTTTTGATCACTACGGGCGGCGGCTCCGATTCCGACTGCCATATGGCTCATCATTCGGGGCATTTTATGTAGGCCCGCACGATCCTGCCCATCATCAATCATTCGACCAATAATGTGAGCAATACCTGCGCGTGTTACTTTATTTCTTATAGTTTTGTGTTGCTTTACCTTACCGTCTTTATCACGAAGGACTAGGTTTACAACACCTTTTAATCGACAATCGTCTTTGTACATTTAATTTCTCCTTTAGAATTGGCGTGATCTGCCAGGGGGTATTGTAGCAACATATGGCTGTAAAAAATATGCTCCTTCTACATAATCTTCATCCCTCATAAAAGCATATCCTTTTATAGAGGGAGAAAGAATTTCTGTAATACCTGTGTCAAAATTCTTTGAAGGTGCTTCAACTAGTTCTACATCTTCTTCTAGGTCTTTAACCATTAAGTAAGGGTTAAAGCTATCATTTACCAAGAACCTTGATAATTTATATTCAAAACTAGCAGGATTTGTTAGTAATAATTCTTTTAATTTACCTACTGTTCTGATTGGTTTTTCTGTATCTTTTACAAGATCTGTATCTATTATTTCAATTAGCTTTTCGATTAAAGCCTTAGTGACTTCAAAAGAGTGCAATAAGTCATTTGAAGATGTTCTACTATTTAGTTCCTTAAATCTTCCAGAATATAAAACATTTTCTCTTGAAGTAACATTATCTTCTTTTGGAGTTGCAAAATCTTTTGATAGTCTTTGCTCTTTTAGCTCCATAAACTGTAACAGTATTTGAGTTTTAAAATCAAAAAGCACATCCCCAAATCCTCCAGCATCTCTGTCTTTGCTTATAGCTCCTAGAGCTTCTGTAAATAACTCTGCTTTACCTTGCAGTATTAACTGTCGTGCTTTTAGCTTTTCAGGAGGAGATATTAGTTTTGAGACATCTTTACTTTGTCTATCTTCTTCTACTTCGAAATGACTTTCTAAATTAAATCTTGGATCAAATTTTAGTTCTGTCTCTAAAAATAGTCTGTCACTTTGTATATAAGAATTTACTGGTTTTACTATTAAGCTTCGAATAAGACTTTCTGTATCTAAAAACTTAACTGTGTCAAAAGTACGAGTACTGAGAGTATCAACTTTTACTAGTAAAGGCTTGTCCGTTTGCTTAGTAGTAAAACTTTTTGTCTTTGCTTTCGATCTAGTTTCTTTGTGTTCATAGGGCGGAATTATAATTTCTTTTATCTTAAACTCTTCAAACAAGTTTCTATTTATCTGAAAATTTTCTAAATCTACAGTGTCTAGTAGTGACTTTAAACTTGTTTCTGCTTTTAACTTATTTGTAGATGCCGCTTTTAGTTTTTCCAGAGTTAAAATAAATTTACCGCTATTTAATAAATCTTGTCGCAATTCTGCACTATCTTCTTTTCCAAGTGCTGCTTTCTTTGCATGTCGATCAAAAGTTTCTACTAAAGATTTCTTTAAATTAATTGTTTGCTTTGCGGTTCTTCTCTCGTTAAACAATATTCTTTCAAAGAAAGATAATGCTTTTGGAGTTAAAGTTAATTCTTTTGATGCTAAAAATTCTCGTATTGCTGTTGTAATTTTGAACGCTTCTACTCTATCGCTGCTTTCCATAAAACTTTCTGGAACAGTTTTTGTTTGAAAGAATTTTATAGTATCTGCATTTATTTTAACTTTTGATCTTGTGTCCTTTGCTTTTGGATTAAGTACATTTACTACTGCTGCAATTTCATCTTGTCTTACTTGAGTATGTCCAAAACTAAATATTCTTGAAATAGTTTCTGCTAAGCTACCATTATACTCTCCTCGATTACTCCCTTCTTTTGTCTTCAATAGTCTTGTGTCATAAGTAAAATCAGGAGTATCAGGATAATTTTGCCAGTTTACTAAGTACGCATTATAACCTTGAAATCTAGCATTATACGAAAGTACATTCATTTCCCAAAAATATAATTCGCCTTCGTTTATATCTTTTAATGTTGCATTTCCCCATCCGCGCTTATCTTCATCAAAGGGATCTGCTACGTATAAAGGGCCTCCAAAAGGTCTGAAGTCTTTAAAGTACCCTGGCATCCACCAATAAACTTTTCCATAAATTACATTAGGAAAGTTTTCTTTGTACCATTTTTTTGCCCAAGGAGCATATTTTTCCCAGTCATATACTGGAGCAGAAATTCCGGTTATTGGTACACCTGTTTCTAAATGGTACTGCTCTGGACGAAGTGCAGTTGTATTATATTTCCATGTCTGATCAATTCCATTCCATCTAAAGTGTGGGTACATCTTATTTATATTGTCATTAAATGGGTGGGTTGCGCCAAATGAGGAAATGGTAAAGTCTGAAGAACTAGCCACATAACCATTTGGAATATAATAATGCCCCCGTCTCGAAGGATATGTATAGTCTAATCCAGGTGCACTAAATATTCCGGAATAAGAATAAGTAACAACAGAATGATGTCCTACAAAACCTTGGCCTCTTAATTTCATTCCTCCCGAACTAGAAGGATTATACAGAAGTGCCATGAGCTCGGTCAAAGGGCGTCTAAAGTTACCGCGAGTATTCTTATGGTGAAAGTCTACTACTATCTTTCTTTTAATTTGTGCGATCGAAGTAATTAAATTTTCAAATCTTCTATTTTGAGTAAAGATTGGATCTTCTACTTCGTCAGAAACCGAGAAAAAGTCTCTAAAATCTTTTCCTTGACTTGTAAGTTGTGCTCTATCTACTGCCAGTAATTTTTCATTCGGAATATTAAAGGGAGCTTTTATCTTTATAAATTCGCTAAACCCAAGAAAATCATTTAAGTTTTTATCTTGAGAAAAAGCAAATAGATCTGTTATAGTTATAGAGTTTTCTATAGCTTCGCGCAGAAGAATAAAGAACTCTATTCGTACATCAAAAAGCCCGGGGGTATTTGATGTAGATGCAAAAAGAGTAGGCAGAGCTCCTCCGTCTACTCCTGATACTATAGGATCATTTGACAGTGCGGTTGATCCAAATTTTAATGTATTTGTAGTAAGTTTTAAAAATCGCGGATCGTCTTTTGCTTCAGCTAAAAGAACATTTATATCAAAATCTGCCATTTTAAACCACTATACTTATACCCACCGCTCCTGTTTCTTTTAATTTTGGAGTATTATCTATCGCAGTAAATAAAGCTCCAGTATTTGCACTTTTTGTAAGTAGATTCGGAGTTGTCAAGGTAGTCTTGAAGAGTACCGGGGAATTTCCGGTACTTGGCTTCGCCACAGTTAAAATTTTTCTAGTCACGATCCAAAGTCATCTCGGACTTTGAAGTCTATCAACTCGAACACACTCATAATTTGTCCGTCTGCGAGAGTAAATTCTATCTCGCCTTCGTAAAACCCCTCTTCCACAGAAGAGTCCGTTAAAAAATCCTGCAACGGAAAAACTAAAAGCCCTGACGCAAGATTAGAGGTTATAGTATCTAGCCCTATTGTAGAAATTATTGCAGTATTCCCTTTTTTACGAATACGCAAATTAATGGTGCCAGAACCCACAAAGGGATCTCCGGTATCCGAGCGAGTCACAGTCGCTTTTAGCTGAGGTCCTGTGTCGCCTTTTACTACTTGAATTATATCCATTATTCTAAACGTACTCCTTCGGGAGGCTTTTTACTTTAAGTTAAAAATGATTATATCAATACCAACATGAAATGTCAAGGATTATTTTTTTGGTGGTTGTTAAGAAAGATAGCCTAAAACAACTCTTATGCTGCTTCCGTCACTAATTTCTATTTTAGGATTTCCACTATTATAGTTCATATTAATTCCTGCACTACTCGCACCTGTACTATTAGAAATTTGTAATTGGGTGGCTGTAATACTATTTGTTGCAATATTTCCTCCATCAATAGCTGTAATGGTGCTACCGCCTGTAGAAAAGTCTCCGCTTGCAAAAGTAACAAGACCTGTAAAACTTGTTCCAACTTGACGAGCACTAAAAGTAACAGTTCCACTTCCGGTTGCGTTACCGCTGCTGTTCACAGTCTCTACTGCCTTATAAGAAGCATAATAAATAACATTATTTGTAGAGCTAAATGTCGGAGGATTTACAGACCATCCTGTAATACTACTAAATGCACTATCTAGCCCAGCATTGGCAAAATTATACGTTTGATTATTAGGAACTGTGGGATTATTATTCGCTGAATAAATATATCCTGTAACTACTTGTCCTGCATCTGCTCCGGGGTCTCCATCATCATAATCTACTCCCTTAACAGGAGTTGTACCATTTGAACCTCGTGCAGCAATAAGTGTATAAATATATCCAGAATTTGTACCGTCAGTATAATTAATTAAAGTTCGATTCCAAATATATGGATAGTTTGCACTAATTGTCGGGAAAGTTGAGTTCCAACCCGAGCTAGGTGCACTACTTGGACTTGTATGAAGGGCGTATTGCTCTGTTATAGAGGATATACCTTTTCCATCCTGAACGAACTGAGTTACTAAGTAAACAGCACTATCCTGAAAAGTCCCATCAGACTTAGAGTTTCTATTAAAGTTCCACAAATATTGATTTGTAGAGGTGGGAGTTGAGGGACTCGTACTCCATCCCGTATCAATAGTTGTACCATTTGAATATCTACCTGGAGCTGAATTGCTGTTTGTAAGTTTATAATATTCTGCAGTTCCTGTGTAGCTAACTCCATCACTTCCTCGAGCAGCAATAACAGTAGTAGTGACAGTATTTGCACTTCCATCTGTATAAGCAATAGTGGTTCTATTCCACATATAAGGATTATTTGCATCTATTGAACCTGCTCCCGCTATTGTGGAATACCAAGTGCCTGTAGGTGCAGTAGTTGCGCTACTTCCTTTTTGATATTCTTCTGTAATACTAGAAATACTTTTCAGTAGTTCGCTTATTAAGTATGCTGCGCTATCATTAAAAGTACCATCAGATTTAGAGTTTCTACTAAAATTCCATACATATCTGTTAGTAGTAGTAGGAGTAGGTACTGTTGTACTCCATCCGGAAGCTATAGTTGTGCCGTTTGAATACCTAGCCGGCGCATTAGTTTTATTGTTATGTAAAATATAGTATTCTGTTGTTCCACTAAAACTTACTCCATCATTTCCTCTAACAGCGATTAAGCTATATACAACCGTACTTGTACTCCCATCTGTGTACGCAATAGTGGTTCTATTCCATAGATAAGGGTAGGAAGAAGTAATTGCTTGTGCTGCAACTGCTCCTGCTATTGTGGAATACCAAGTACCAGATGTATTTGCTGCTGTAGGACTATTATGTACTTGATACTCTTCTGTAATACTTGAAATACTTTTTACTGTTTGACTTAAAAGTATGACATTTGTATCTTCTGTGCTACTATCAGATTTAGTATTTCTATTAAAATTCCAAAGATACTTATTTGTAGAATCAGGTTGAATAACACTTGTAGTCCAGCCAGTTACTCCATCTCCGGTGTCTATTGTTGTACCGCTTGAGTATCTGCCAGGGGCTGAATTAGTGCTTGTTTTTAAATAATACTCTTGAGTACTGGTAAGGCTTACTCCGTCTTCTCCGCCAATAATTAAAGGTATGGTCTCTCTATCTACCTCATTATTAAAACTGGAATCTGTAAATACTTGAATAGTTGTTGAATCAGAAGTAGTAGGTACGGCAGCAAAAGGGTCCCAAGTAGCAGAAGTATCGGCATCTCCGCTATTTCCTGCAATACCATCTATTTTATAGTATAAACTAGCACTTGTAACAGGATTTGCTGCATTTGGATCTGTGTCTAATTTTTTAAAGTCAAACTCTATTTCTTTATTATTAGTTCCTGTTCCGCCAGTAAAAGTGTCTGTGTTTGGATTATATACTAGTGCGGTTGGGCCTACTAAATAATATATTACAGCATGTTCTCCTACTTCCCCATCTACAACTCTTGCAAGCGTATATACTTTGTCATGAGTTCCATACCCAATTCTGCTCGCAGTAATAGTTACAGTTGCAAAATTAGTATTTGCATTCATGCCTGTAATATTATACTGGTTTACAGTTGAGCTATCAAAAGAGCCTGTTAATCCGGAAGTAGTAGCATTCCAATTCCATTGTGTATAATCAGTTTCTTCTGTGCCTGAAAAGAAAATTTTTGCAGTGGTTGATAGGGTTAAACTACCAATAGCACTTGTACTAGAAGTTGCTCCCACTGTAATAATATCACTGTCATTAGTGAGTTCCATTACAACATTATCTGCAGGAGTTTTACTTGCACTTAATGTTACTGTATCTGTATCAAGAAGTACCGCACTTCCTGCAGCTAAAGCAGCAGATAACGTACTATCAGTTGTTCCATCCCAGTCATAAAATCTACTAGTAAAAGTAATAGGATAGTTTATTGAGCCGCTAGTTTCGTAATCTGGACGTGTGTAGTTAAAAGTTTTAGTTATTCTTCCGTCTGCTGTAGAAGTACTGTTCCAAGAAGTTGACTCAGTTCCATTTTCTATTTGATACGTTATATAAGGATTTTCAGTTTCATTAATTGTAGAGACGGCAGTAAGTGTAACTGTTGAACTAGAAGGCGAGGATGTTGTACTATCCCCGTCAAATACAAAGTGATTTACATTTAAAAAGGACGAAATATTTTCAACGCCTTTTGTTCTTGTTAAAACTTGTGTGGCAGTTACATCTTCTGATATCCAAGTTTCTCCAACTAATACCCACACCCTGAAAGTCCAAGTAATACTTGCAGAAGAAGCGCTCGCGGCCATGTTTGATGCTGCAGCTATACTCATAGCCCCCGTAGTCCCGGGGGTCATATAAGAAGTATTTGTATTATCGTCATCATCTACTGTAGCTGCATCAATATTTTCATCTATCAAACTTATAAACTGCCAATAAGCTGTTACAGTATCGGGGAGCGTATTCGAAGTATCTGCAATCCAACTTGCAGGATAATATGGCAGGTTTTGTCCTGACATAAATATATTTATACTATTTTCAGTAAGAGAATAATCTTGAATTTTGCCATACGAACTAGAGGGCAGGCTTTCAAAGCCGTTTGTGTTTACAACTGATATTCCACCAAAACCTTGTTTTGATTTACTAAATCCTTGAGTTAAAAATATAGTGTTATAAGAGCTTCCTTCTAGATTTATTTCAAATCCTAATTGTGCTGTTTCTGTATTCCATCCAGAAGTGGTAAATTCATGGTCTCCTATAGTTATAAGATCATCCGTACCGTCGCTGTCTTGATCACTATAACTAATTGCACCCTTATTAAAAACAGTAGAATTAGAAGATCCATTTTCTGTATAAGTTACAAAGTATTTTCCTCGTTGATCTTCGTAGTTTTCTGATGCCCACTCGGCAGCAGTCCCTTGATAAGGCTCAAGTACAGTACCTCCTTTTCCAACTTCGAGAGTTGTTCCCGAATTCTCAATAGTGGCATACCCAGTTTCATTCGTTAAAGAGTTATGTTCGGCAATAATTTGTCCAGAGGAAGTAGTAGGAATAGTATGTGCTGTATTACTTAGTATTGCCCAGTATCCGTCCTCTGAAGAGTGGACTCCAATAATACTAATTTCATCAAAAGCTTCAACAGTAGTAGATCCATCGCCCTGCTCTCTAACTTCTACCTTCACATTAAAAGCAGTTTGTTGTTTAGTAGTATTCCAGTTATTATTCCAAGAAGTAGGAACTTGAATGGTCGCAGTTAGTTCTGTAGCGTCTGTAGCAGGGTCTCTAAAAACACTAAATTCATTTGTTCCTAAAGTAAAGCTACTACTAGTACTTAAATTTGTTCCGGTAAAAATAAATTTAAACTGTGGAGCAGTAAAATTAAAAGCACTTGCAGTAAGTGTAATCGTGCGATTACTTCCATTCATAAGCGGATTAAGTCCAGACTCATCATAAATAATACTATAATCATCTGACTCTAAATGTACAGTTTTACCATCTAGCCCGTCGGAACCTGAAGTTATTTTTGTAATTTGACCTGTGCTTTCTACATTTAATCCGCTAGCTTTTTCTTCTCGTACCTGTGCGGTTATAATAATTGGCTCCCCTTCTTCAAAGGGAATATTATCAGACTGGCCTGAATTAGTTCCATCGGCGATTATTTCTGTAGAATAAAAAGTTCCTCCTACATTTGTAGAATCTTGCCAAGCTACAGTATAATCATTTACATCAATATTTGCGCCTCCTCCCGTTATTTCTACAATTCGAAACTGAGGATTCGAAAAGCCAATAGCATCTACTCGAACAGTTATTGCTCCATCTACATTTGTTGATTGAGTACTTCCGTCCGAATTATATTGTATTACAGGAATAGAAGGAGTTACAATTGCTTGTAAGCCTGCAGTAGACAAACCAGGGTCTATAGTTAAAAATTTATCTACAATAAAGGTGTGCTCTGAACTAGAAGTACTATAGCCAGCAGATCTTATTCTGCCTATAACAGCATCTAGAGAGTAAGAAGGTTTATAGTTATATTTATAAATTGTTCTGTTATTAATTGCAGTATTAAAGCTTCTATCTAAAAGTACTGTATTATCATCGACAATTGCAATAACTTTTGCTGCTTGAACTTTTACTCTTTTAACATATCCAGTATATTCTAAATAAGTACCTCCTAATTGAGAAGCGGGAATAAAATGAGATGTTTTTGTAGCAGTTCCGGTTCCAGAAGCTGTTTGTTCAACGGTAATAGTGTCTCCTGCCGTATATGTAACTCCGGTGGTTCCTGCTACAGTATTCCAGTTCGTGGTTCCTAATGTTGTTATTTTATACTCTTCATTAATTATAAGACTGTCGGAATCTTCTGCTAACGAATCTCCGTTCGCAGCTTCTAAACTACCGTATAAGAAAAATTCATTATTAGCAAGATCGTTGGTACTACTACTATTTACTCGAACATAATACTCATTTCCATTTAATAAAACATTATCTGGGCTGGAAGTTGTAGTACGCAATACATCATCAATTTTTACTATATCACCCGTTCTCCAATTCCCAGTATCAGTATTATTCCCTAACTGAATATCGAAACCTTCTTGGCCACCCCCGCCTGTTACTTTACCAACTCCTCTAATAGTGACTTTTGTAGTCCCCTCTGTTGCATCAAACTCTACATCATCTATTTTATAAGCTGCAAATTCATACTGAGAATTTCTACCTTCAAA
>Ga0255743_10001641_pt1 | contig 19030 bp, 12 predicted proteins | sample 101ome_19_FD_179950 | JGI IMG/M metagenome (GOLD analysis project Ga0255743, IMG submission 179950) | Coastal salt marsh microbial communities from the Groves Creek Marsh, Skidaway Island, Georgia - 101405AT metaG (version 2) | ecosystem: Environmental > Aquatic > Marine > Intertidal zone >... | reverse complement strand
TGACGACGACGACGCCCGACGACGACGGAGGGGACGGATGGAGGGTGGGATATATGAGCGCGTCTGCGCCGGCGACGCCGTTGGGAACGCCGACGCGACGACGACGGAGGACGACGGCGAAGACGAAGAGCGCGCCCGGGACGCCTCCGAGGGACACCGGGACGGTCGCGACTGTCGCGTCGGTCGCGGCTGTAGCTGCCGCGGCTGTTGCGACGACGAAAGCGACGACGACGAGCGGTGTCGGTGTGCGTCGCGTCGCGGGGGAGTATAGCGATAGGTACGTCCCGAGTCGAAGCGCCTCGGCGGGGTTTCGCGGGGATTTCGTCATGTTGGAAGGCGGGACGGAGGCGTCGGCTTCGGGACGTTTGGCGTTTCCGACCATTACGACGGTTACGACGACGACGACGCGGGATGGGACGACGATGAATAACGCGAACGGGACGACGACGATTGTGGCGCACGGCGGTGGCGGTGGCGGCGGTGGAACGGGGACGACGAACGGTGGCGACGGCGAAGACGGACGAGGCAATAGAAGAACGGGCGGGACGCGAGGCGAAGAGGCGGGACACCGCGGCGGAGGGGTCTCTGGAAACGGTGGTGGACACGAACGCGAGGAGGCGAGCGCGGCGTACGGGGCGCTCTTACGAAGCGGTTTGCTCGGGGACGCGTCCCCGCCCGAGGCGTACGGTGTGACGCCGCCGTCGACGCCTTCGACGGCGCGGACGACGACGACGACGACGACGACGCCTTCGTCGTCCTCTCCGAGTTTCGTCGTCTCAACATCCTACTCGAGTCCGGGTAAAAACTTGTTTCGTTTCCGCGCCGACGGTTCTTTTGGCGTCGCGCGCGAGAGTCCGTTTACCCTCTCCCCGGTGGCGTCTCTGTTGGAGAACCAACCTCTCTCTGGCGGGATTTTCGCCCAACGGCGTCGAGCGCCGCGGAAAATTTCGCGTTCGCCCTTCAAGGTGCTCGACGCCCCCGCGTTGCAGGATGATTTTTACCTCAACCTCGTGGATTGGAGTTCATCGAACATTCTCGCCGTCGGGCTCGGGACGAGCGTGTACCTCTGGAGCGCGTGCACGAGCAAGGTGACCAAGCTGTGCGAGCTCGCCCCGCAACAAGACTCGGTGTGCTCCGTCGCCTGGACGCAACGCGGCACCTACCTCGGCGTCGGTACCAACTCTGGCGAGGTACAAATCTGGGACGTCGCCAAGTGTAAACTCACGCGCACGATGCGCGGACACCGCTCTCGCGCGGGCACTCTGGCGTGGAACTCGCACACAATCTCGAGCGGAAGCCGAGACAGGTCGATTCTCAATCGAGACGTGCGCAGCGCGAGCGATTTTTCTTCCAAACTCTTGGGACACAAGAGCGAAGTCTGCGGGCTCAAGTGGTCCTACGACGAGGGACAGCTCGCGAGCGGAGGGAACGATAACCAGCTGTTCGTGTGGAACGCGCATTCGACGTCGCCGGCGTTGCGGTGCAGTGAACACACGGCGGCGGTGAAAGCCATCGCGTGGAGTCCGCATCAACACGGGTTGCTCGCGAGCGGCGGCGGCACCGCGGATCGGTGTATTCGCTTCTGGAACACCGTCACCAACGCGCCTTTACAGTGCGTCGATACCGGTTCGCAAGTGTGCAACTTGGAGTGGAGCAAAAACGTCAACGAAATCGTCAGCACGCACGGGTACAGTCAAAACCAAATCGTCGTTTGGAGGTACCCGAGCATGAGCAAGCTCACGACGCTCACGGGACACACCTATCGCGTGCTCTACCTCGCCGTATCCCCGGATGGACAAACCATCGTCACCGGGGCTGGAGACGAGACTTTGAGGTTTTGGAACGTTTTCCCAGGCCCCAAGTCTCAGGTTTCCGGGTCGGATAACGCCGTGAGTTCGCTCGCGCGCGCCGGGATTCGATGACGAGCCCGTCGGCGACGACGAGCCCGTCGCGTCGGTCGCCTCGCGCGCGCGCCCGACACTAGACACTAGAAACGCACACGGATACGCAGACGCATAACGGAGCAAACGGACGGAAACGTCCGCGGCGAGCGTCGTCAATCAGTAGTAGTACCTCGTAAACAGACGCGCGAACATTTGTAACGCGACGCGACATAGAGAATAGAGTTCATTTGGTGACGATTGACATTGCCTTGGTAATTCGGTTCAACCGCCAAACGCCGACGGTCGCGTTCGGACTCTTCCTCCGCCCGCGCGCCGCGACGAGCGGTGGTGTTCCCCGCGCGTTCGCGCGTTCGTCCGTTCGATCGCCCGTCTGTCGACGCGTCGCCGTCGTCGTCGTCGTCGTCGTCGTCGTCGTCGTAGTCGTTAACCTCGGTGCGTTGAACGAACGAAAAACAATGCCGCGCGTCAACGACGACGACGGCGACGCGCGAACGTCGACGGCGTCCACCGCGTCGACGTCGTCGTCACCGCGAGCGCCGTCCGCGGAGTTCCTCCCGACGGACCCGCCGTGGGGCACCTTTGGACGACAAGCCGTCTTGTCAGCCGTGGCGCTCTTTAGCAAGTTTATCCTGGACGTCGTCAACACGACCACGGCGACGAACCGAGACGCGTTTGAACGCGCCATCTCGACGCGAAACCCCGATCGCGGGTTAATCACGGTGTGTAATCACGTCTCGACGTTCGATGACCCCGGGATGCTGAGTTCGTTGATACCGTGGAGCTTCTTCGCGACGGAACCGCGGCATCGAGGCGTTCGATGGACGCTGTGTACGGATGAAATTTGCGCGAAGAATAAAACTCGAGAGGATTTCTTCTTGTGCGGGAAAGCGCTGGCGATCAAACGCGGGGGTGGGGTGGACCAACCGGCGATGCGAACGGCGGCGAAACTCGTGAGAGACGGGGATTGGGTGCACATTTTTCCAGAGGGGCGGGTGAGTCGCGACGGCGAAATCGGACGCATGCGGTGGGGATTGGCCAAACTCTTGTGCGACGTCGAGCTCTCGGGGGGTAAAACCCCGGACATCTTGCCCTTTGTCCACTCTGGGATGAACCAGGTTAAAAGCTACGGGAAATGGGGTCTCGGCGTGGGAAAACGCGTGCACGTGACGGTGGGCGAACCTTTGGACGTTTCGGATTTGACGGCGAAGTGTCGTCGATGCGAAAAAAACGCAAAGGCGCGAGACGCGTTGTACGCATCAATCATGGCGCGCGTCGAAGAGTCTCTCAGAGACCTCGCGGCGAAAAACGCGCGCGAACGCGACGAGTGAATTGTTTCTTTGTTATTCTTTGTTTGTTTTGTTTTAGTTGTTGTTTTAATATCATCGCGAGTCAACGCGCGCGCGATCTTCATTCATCCACGCGTCGTCGTCGTCACTCTGCGACGCGCGACGATCGACGCATCATGTCGCACACGGCGCTCTACCGACTCAACGCCCTCGGTACCTACGTCATCGTCGTCCTCGCCGCGCTCGTCGCCGCCGCTTCTTTCACCGACGTCGCGCATCAATGCGATCTTCGCACACCGAAGAAACCAATCGCATCCGTCGTCGGCATCGAACGATTCATCCGCGCGCCGTCCGGTGTCGGCGACGAAGCCGTCTTCGCGTTCGACCTCGACGTCGACTTGGCGTCGTGTTTTTCGTGGAACACAAAGCTCGTGTTCGCGAGCGTGACGGTGGGGTACGAGACGGAAGAGAGGGATCACAACGAGGCGACGGTTTGGGACCGCGTGGCGCGAGGCGCGAGCGAAGCGGACGGGGCGAAGACGAAGGGTCGGGTGATGGCCAAGTATAAGCTGCGAAGCGTGGATGAGGACCTGAGGGGTAAGGAGATGACGGTAAAGGTGAGATGGGCGGTGACGCCGAGGGCGGGGAGGTTGTGGAGGGGGGAGACGACGACGTCGAGGTTTACCATGCCGACGGAGTACGTGACGCCGAGGACGCCGGCGCCAAAGCCAAAGGAACAACAACAGTCGGCGAGCGCGGCGGGTGGGGGCGAGAGCGCTCGCGTGCCGGGGATGCCGTGATTAATTTGTCGTGCGCGAGCGAGCGCGCTTTAGGAATATGTAGACATGGAGTACCGTAGTAATCGTTAATTGTCAAACGTACGTAGTCGCGCGCAAAGCGATGCTCGTTACAAATCAAATCAACGCGTCGTCTAAAGGTCAATCAAATTGGGAATGGGTTCGACGGCGCTTCGTTCCGTCGGTTTCGGCGAATCCGCCGGTGGTGGCGGCGGCGGCGGCGGTGGTCCCGTGGGTTTGCCGGTGTTGGCGTCGTCATCGTGGTCAAAGGACATGAGACGCATCATGTCGGCGACGACGCGCGTTTCAGACGTTTGAGACGGAGGAACGTTTTCGTCGGAAACGCGTTCCTCGCGTGCGTCTGGAATCGGCAGCTCTGGCTTTGATACGCTGATGGTTTCTTCCTCGGGTGGCGCCACTGATGATGCGGACTGTCGCGGCGTTTGCGATGGCTCTTCCGCGACCGGCGGTGGCGTGGGCGCGATGGCGGCGGTTTGCAACGGCGGCGCGTCTGCGTTGGCGCCAAAATTCAAAGTCTTGGCCGACCCTTCGTACTCTGCCCACTTTGCGTACAAATCTTCCGAGCTCTTTTCTCTCAACTTGCTCATCGACGCCGTGAATTGAGCCTTCTTTGCCGAAAACGCCTTGCGCATGTCTTGAATGGTCTTTGACGACGAGTACGCGTGCTTCGCCTTTCGCATCGTCTGTCGGAAAACGCTGCTCCCGACGGAAAACGCGTGCGAAGAAGCGGAAGCAAACTGTTCAGACATTGCCTGACCGCGCATCATGAGGTCTGAGAACGTCAAGTCTGGCTCCTCGAGGTCAAAGTCGACGATTTCGTCGCCCACAGGGACGAAACCCGTCTTTCTGGCGACGTTGGCGCACATGGCCAATCGTTGTCGAACAAACACCTCGTACATTTGTGTCCCTCGCATGGCAAAGAGGACGTTGCCGTGTTTCGAACGCATGAATTCCTCTTGATCGAGCCAGAGACTCTCCGCTATGATTGCATCCTTGGGTGGCGGATTGGCGACGACACCCTTGATGTGCTGCTTGTAAGGCCCGAGCACGCTTGAAAAAAACGTGCGAAACACGCGCGCGACTGCTTGACTATCTTGACCGCGCGTCCGCTCGAGCTCGCGGAGCAACCCGACGCGCAACAGCGTTAACGGTCCGCCTGGCATGTTCTCGAAATCTTCCTCAAAATACGTGTACGAGCCATCGTCGAGGTTGAGCAAGAAGATGTCGTCGCACGGAAGCTTGCGCATCTCTGACAGGAGCGACGAATGCAATCCAATCAGAAAAGGCATCGGTGCCGTGAGGTAATCCAACAGACTCTCCGGAAGTATCGGTAAAAATATGTGTTGCCAAGAGAGCGGGTAGAGCGTCGCGTTCGCCGCCTGTACGGCGCCGCTCAATGCTTCTAATCGACTTCCAGCGATTACGACGCGACGCTCCGTGACCAAAGCCGTAAACAACGCCAACACGGCATCCACGTGCCCTACATCCAACAACGACGTAAATTTTATCCCCAAATTAAACTCCTTCTTCAGATCCGGCGCCCTGAGCGTCACGCTCTGCGTCGCGACGCCCGCGAACGCCGTCCATGGCAACCCGACGGCGACAGTCTCGCCCGCCTTTGGCGCCCCGCTTCCCAACACTCGATCCAAGTACACCCACAACGCGTCTTCCCGCGTCAACACCCGCGTCGTCGCCGTCGCCGTCGTCGTCGCCGTCGCCATCGTTTCCTCCAACACCCTCAACGCCTCCGTCTCTGCGCCTTCGAGCGCTCTCGCGTGGTACTCGAACCACGGGTCGTGTCCGAGCGTCGCCAACGCCCTCGTCCCTCCCACCCGTCTCACCGCCCCCATGATCCTCGACCCGTCCTCGCGGGTGAGACAAAACGTAAACCTTTCCACCCGTCGTCCACCGACCGACGTCGACGTCGACGTCGACGCGTCGTCGCGCGCACGTCTCTCTGGAAACGCGAACGCGTACACGTGGTCGCTCATGGCATCAAACTCCTTCGCCGCGCTCTCGTCGGACCCGAAACTCCCCCGGACGATCGATCGCGAGTCGCGATCGAGGGCGACGAACGCCGCCGCGCGCGCCGACGGCGGCGGTGCCGACGACGGAGGCATCGCGATGCGTTCAACGGGTTGCGATGCGCGTCTGACTGTGTCGCGGCGTTGCCACTCCACCGCAGTCTTCGACGCGCGGGCGCGCGGGAGAGAGACGAGGAAACGAAACAAACTCGAAGAGACGGACGCGCGCGATGTCCCACTCGCGAGCGTTCGAGCGAAACCTCTGCGTAGGCGCGTGAAGGCGCGCGCCGCCGGTGGTTTCGGTAGACGAAGATGGAGTCTGACTTTGGTCTCGAGGAGCTCTTCGACGCGGCGCACAGAAGACGAGAGGACGACGTCGATGACGGTGCGCGCGATGGGGATGTGTACGACAAATCCTACGACGACGACGCGTACGGTGACGACGCCGAGGAGGAGGAGGAGGAGGAGGAACCAAAGTCGCCGCGCGCCGCCGGCGGCTCGGACGACAAACAACGCCGCTTCGTCGAACGAGTTACCGCCACTGTGCGCCCGCGAACGGTGACTACGACGCACAGGAAACGTTCAAGAGGGGATGGATTCGTGCCGTTGCCCAATCCCGTCGGACCGAAGTGGATGGCGGATGCGTTCGAGGATGAAGAGGAACCGGTTGAGGAGAACCGGTCGAGACGCGCGGAAAAGCGAGGCAAACGCGGCGGCGGGACGAGAACGCACGCCGCGGCGTCAAAGGCGTTCGTGAAGCGCGTTTTGCGGTGGTCGGTGAGTGGATTGCGACGAGATACGCGCGAGGCGTTGGGTGAGCCACCGATGGTGGAGGCATCGATGATGTACGAATCGTTGGAACATTATTACGCAGTGTGCGAAGAGTTGGCGTACGAAGAGGCGCGGGCGTCGTTATCGGCTGCACTCGCGCGTTTCGGGTCGGCGAGAGCGTTTAAAGTGTCCATCAAGGCATTACCAAAGGCAAAGGGCATGGGGGAGGTGCGTCTGATTGAGGCAACACGCATCGGTGGCGCGTCATCCACGTCGGTTGACTCGCAGAACGATTGGCGGCGACCGGCCACAGCCGTCTTGCTCAAACGTCACGCGCGCGATGCGGGCGTCTTAACCATCGTTGCGGCGAGCCAAGAGGCGGCAAATTCGTTTTCCGTGCCGCTGTGGGTGCGCGAATCGGATTTACCGGAAGGGGACGGCGCTACGTGTTTCGCGGTGGCGCTGGATTCTCTCATTTCGCATCAGCGCATGGCGTGCGCGTGTTTCATGCGACCAAAAGTTTGCTTTTCGCATCAGCTTCTCGGTCACAGGCCGTCGACGCACACAAAATTTGATTCATCGGACTCTGAGCCGGAGACGTTGGAGATGGCATCCGGCATGGTATCGCCAGAAGGCGCAAGCGTGGAGTCGGAAACCGTGAGCGAAGACTCAATCGTCGAGGAGAATTTTTTTGACGTTTCTGGACTCAATCCATCGCAACGTAAATCACTGCATAGGTTTATGAATGGTAACGGGCACATGGATCAATTACAAATGGTTCAAGGTCCACCTGGTTGCGGTAAGACGCACTTCACCGTGTCGTTACTGAACGCGTTGCTAGAAGGCAAGAAAAAACGCGTGCTCGTGTGTGCTCCAAGCAACAAGGCTGTGTGCGTCGCGATGGAGCTCTATCTTCGAAGTCTAGGGAAGAAACGCGCCGACGTGGCGCCATGCATTCTTCTCGGGGTTGAAGACTCGCTGCAAGAAGTGTGCTCAACGTCTTCGGACGACGTCAGCCCGATGCACTTTTTCATTTTCTCGCGAGCGGCGCACATCGCGTCGCGTCTTCAGAACGCGCTCGACGAGATGAAGGCGTCAAAAATGAGCCAACACACGATCGACTCAGTCGTTGCCGCACTAGACTTAGCGAGACGTCAAATCATGGCGTCGGCGCCTCACTTTCTCAAGGGTGAGTTGAAAGCCAAATTCCAGACACTCGAGTCGATGCTCAAGCAATCTGACGCGACGCTCGCCAATGAAATTTACAATGCGGGAGCTTCGCTCGCACAGACCATCGGCGAGGGCTCTGGACGCGGTGATAAGGTGAATGATTTTGCATACGAAGCCCTGAACAAGGCGCAGCTGGTGTTTTGTACGCTCGCAAGCGCGGGACAATCCATCATGGCGAGTCTCAATTCGCCAGACGTTCTGTTGGTGGACGAAGCAGCCCAAGCGTTGGAGCCCGAGCTGGTGATTCCCTTTTTGAGAAATCCAAGAAAGTGTTTGCTCGTAGGTGATCCTGCGCAGTTACCGGCGACTCTGTCTTCAGAGATCGCTCGGCGACACGGTCACGCAACGTCTCTCATGGAGCGTTTGATGTCCGTCAACGATGAAATCGTCTCTCTATTAGACACCCAGTACAGAATGCATCCGGAGATATCACGATGGCCTCGAGGGCACTTTTACGACGGCAAACTCAATGATGCCATCGATGTGAGCAAGAGGGAGAGACCTGAGGGCATGCCGCCGTGGCTCGATCCGTACACGTTTGTAGACATCCGCGGCGACGAAGGCGGCGGTCGCGGCGAGAGCAAGCACAACGCACGGGAGGCTGAATTTGCGACGCGCTTGATTGAAAAGATTACCAGAGGTGCCCAAGGTGGTGGTAAGTTTTCAATCGTCGTCATCACGTTTTACAGCGCCCAAGTTCGGCTCATCCGTCGCAAGCTCGCGGAATGCGGTTGCGCCGAAGTGCCAGTGCATAGTGTGGATAGTTTCCAAGGATCCGAGGCGGATATCGTGATTTGCTCCGCGGTTCGCAGTAACGCTCGAGCTTCCGTCGGATTTCTGAGCGACCGACGGCGACTCAACGTTGCTTTAACCCGCGCCCGGCACGCCCTCGTCGTCTTGGGATCGGCTTTGACTTTATCTGCGGCAAAGGACGATACGCTCAACGCGCTCGTCAGAGACGCAAAGGAGCGAGGACGATTGACGTCTGAGGACGCCTTCATATCGAGCGATTAGAAAATAGTCATCAAGTAGGAGTTCTAGAATACAAACTTTAGTAGGCTAAGCGAATCCGCATCACACCAATCCCTCGCTCTTCAAACGTTGAATGAAGAGATCGATGGGCGAGAGCAACGCGGAGGGATCCTCCATCGTCGCCACAGTTCCGCAACCCTCCAGCTCAATCCACGTCGTCTTGCTCGCCCGCATGAGCGAGTTCATGAGAATCGTATCCTTATACCACGGGCTGTACTGTCCAGCGAGGATGATGCAATCAATGTCCAACGACGAGTAAATGTGAGAGTTGTCCAATCTGTGCAACGCCGCGTTGTAATACGCCAACACCGCCTTCGCGTTCATCTCAGACATTTCTCTCTTCGCCGTCTGCGCGAGATCGCTCCCGTACAACCCCAACGACCCACCGAGACTGCGATAACTAAACATCCTCTTCAACAAGTGCTGCGTCGTCCACGGCGTCCACCCGTATCGCCCCATGTTAAACTTGCACGTCGCGCCCAAAATGTGCTCCATCGTGCTCGCCCGTCCGCAACTCGGACTCACGAATATCGCCGCCGCACACCGACTCGCCAATCGACTCGCGTACAGCGCCATCACCGTCGCTCCCGCACCGACTCCCAACACCGTAACGTTCGTCAAGTTAAAGTGCAGGACGACGTCCTCGCACCGCTCCGCCAGCGAATCCAACGAAGGCGTCGCTCCGTCGGCGTCGCTCGTTTGCGAGTTCTCCTCCACCGCCCCGTCCTGGCACCCCGGCGCGTCGATGTGATACGCGCAAAACTTATTCACGAGATCGCTCCGCGGTCCCGCGCACACGAAGAGCGGTTGGAAGCACGTGCGGTGGTTGAGACCGACGTCGTGAAAGGTCACCAGCGCGGGCTTTCGTCGGTCACCCTGAACCGTCACCGTCACCGGTCCGTGACGCGTCGTGACGACGTGAGAGTCACCGGCGACGTCGAAACCGTCGAGGGCGATGACATCGAGGCCTTCCATGCTCGCGCGGTCGTTCGTCGCGGTCGTTCGTCGCGGTCGTTCGTCGCGGTGTGCCGTAATCTGCGTGTTTGATGCGCGTGGAAGATGCACTTTTTGAGCTCGAGCGTTTTTTCACTTTTGCGGAACAAAGGCTTTAATGAAGATGGTGATCATTAAGATGCGAACGTCAGAGCCCATCGAGGGAGAGGGAGAGCTTGAAATCTAAGTCATCCGATGGATCGAGCATCTCACCGCGGGCGAGGGCGCCGAGTCGCTCGCGCATTTGCGCGCACAACTCGGCCGATTCTCTGCTGATTTCATCGCTCGGCGCGTACGCCTCGTCGGCGTCCACCATGTCCTTCAAAACCTCGGTGTGGGTCCTCGCACCGCGACCATCTTCGAAAACAGACTGGAAAACACTGTCTGGGTCATCTTTGACGAGCTCAATCATCAGCTCCTCTCCGTCGAATGACCACGTGCTTTCTGAAGTCTTTATTCGACGCGCGAGCGTACCGCTCAATCCCTTCGCTCGTCCACCCCACGTCGTCCAAATCTCCATTGAATACGGCGCGAACGACACTTTTAAATCCCTCACGCTCGCATCGCACTCCCTCAAATCCACCGACACGAACACTTCGGTGGTTGTTTGATGCCAATCAGCCAACTCGCGCCACGCCGCTTCGGCTTCCTCGCATCGCGCGCGCCACCGCCGTCGTCCTCGCGCCGTCGATTCCGCAATCTCTCGCGCCGTGCGCGTAAATCGACACCCATCTGAATCGTACCCGCTCCCATCCTTCATCGCTCTCGCGTCGTCGTCGTCGCGCGCGTCAAACTGTCGTCAACTCACTCTGTCACATGTCACATGTTGACGTGACATGCATTTCGAGTCCAAGTTATTTTTGACGAGTCGTGAACCGTCACTCGTGCTGGGACTCCCCACAATACCCTCAAACGAGGTCTCGCTTCCTCGCGACGCGCGACTGCGACGCGCTCGACGACGACGCGAAAAGTCGACGAAGAGGAGGAGGAGGACGACGACGCCCCGGTGTTCCCACCCGCCGTCGTTTTCTCGCGAGAACCGAGGATGGCGCCGACGACGCGAAAAGTCGACGCGACGCCCACGCGCGTGCCCGGTGCGACTCTGTATGAAGACGCCGTTTCGACGACGACGCACGACGCGACCCGGGAGTGGATCGCGAACGAACTCGAACGAGGACGACGCGGGGAGTTACTCGGACGCACCTACGCGCCGGTGCCGCCGAAGTGGGCGGCGAGGGACCAGAGCAGGGAGATGTTGCAGTACGGAACGTACACGCACAGCAACCGCGTGGAGGACGACGTGGACGTGGAACGCTTGCCGGATGCGCTGGTAAAAATCGTCGATGAGCTCGTCGATGTCGGTGTGATTGATGAAACGGAGAGGTTTGATTCGTGCACGATTAATTTGTACGGGCGAGGACAGTGGATACCGCCGCATATTGATAATCCGGCGTTCGCTCGGCCGTTTGTGACGGTTTCGATGTTGAGCGACCAGTGGATGACGATGGGAAGAGGGATGATGTGGCCGCTGGAGGATAAACCAGACGTGAAGACGCGGTACGAAGGTGAAGAGGAGAGGGTGTTGCTTCGGGCAAGATCGGCGGTGAGAGTGGAGGGTGAAGCGGCGGATGTATACGAACACGCGATTTTGCCGGTGAGCGAGGATCGAATTTCGTTGACGTTTAGGCGACGCATGGATGCTGTCAAGGAGAAGGACGCGATCGATGCGCAAGTGGAGATGACGGCGAAGTTTCGGGCAATGTACAGAGAGAAACGGGATGAGCTTCGCGGGGAAAGTGTCAAGGAGAAACTTCCGTCTGAGGAACACGTTAGAAGAGAAGCCATCGCCGCCGAACGCGCTGCCATCAAGGCGGCGAGAGAGGAGCGCAAAAAGGCGAAGCAGTTAAGAAAGGAGGGTAAACGTGCGGCGGCTGAAGAGGCGGAGGCGCGTGCGGAGCAGGCGGGCGCAGCGGCGGCCGCGGCTGTGATCGAAAAGGAGCAGGAGACTGTCGAGCTTCCGAAAAAGGCGCCAAAGCGTTCGTGCGCCGTCGTTCCTGATGATTTCATAGACTCGAGCACAAAGGTGACCGCCATGCCCGAAGTTGAGCGCGAACACGTGCAAAAGGTGTACGATATCGTCGCACAGCAGTGGCACGGGACTAGATACAGAGCTTGGACCGGTGTTGAGGCTTTCGTCCGCAAGCAATCACCGGGTTTGCTCGCTGCCGACGTCGGGTGCGGCAACGGCAAGAACATTCCAGAGGTTGCCAAGGGTGGTAGCGTCGCGCTCGGGAGCGACTTTAGCAAGGGTTTGATTGAGATTTGTCGAGATAACGGTTATGAGGTTATGATAGCGGACGCTGTGCTCTTGCCGTACCGTTCGAACGTGTTCGATTACGCCCTGAACATTGCCGTGTTGCATCACATTTCTTCTCCAGAGCGAAGAATAGAGCTCGTCAAGGAGACGATGCGCATCGTCAAGGTGGGTGGTGTCGCGCTCTTCTACGCCTGGGCACTCGAACAAGAGCAAGGTGGGGTCTCGGGTCACCAGTTTGAGGGCCAGGACGTGCTCGTACCGTTTCACAACAAGATTAAAGTCAAGGGTGTGACGCCGGAGGACGAGAGGCAGAGACAGTCGCAAATCAGCGGCGCTCCGACGCACGGGGAAGCGGACGCCGAAAAGCGATCCGTGGTGTACCAGCGCTACTGCCACGTTTACAAAGAAGGTGAGCTCGCGCGTTTGTTCGACAACCTACCCTGGTGCGAGGTTGAAGCATCGTATTACGATCACGGGAATTGGTGCTGCGAGGTGAGAAAAAAATCCACCAGTGTGTAATTTACAGAATTCTTTATTAGTCAATCATCTTCTAACGGTACTCGATCCGAACGGCTTTTCGAGTCGTGTGCACCTGTTGCCTCGCGCGTTTAATTCGTCTGCGAGCCTCCTTGTACGCCTGCGTCGCCTCTTTCCACTGTTTCTTTGCCTCACCGAGCTCCTCTTGCGCCTCGTGATACCGCTCATTGTTGCGCGTCTGCGACAACCGTCTCGGTCGAATAGTCGAATCATCAATCATTCCCTTCATCTCCCGCCACACGGCGTCGTCCCCAACCAACGCATCACTTGTCGTCTTCCCGTCTACAACTTCGACGACGGCGGCGAAAACCGTCCGAGCGTACCTCCATTCGTCAAATGTCAACGCCGCGCCGGCGTATTCCAAATATGCTCCAGCGTTGACGCACGCCATCCTCCACTTCTCTGGAATCTCACCATTCCCGCTCGGCGTCGCCATCCTCTCTCGCGCATCACCAAACTCGCACTCCTCAACCGTCGCTTCGTGCATAAACCTCCGAGACGCCCGCTCTAAGTCCTTCGTCGCTTCGGCCACCTTTGCCGCTACGGCTCGAGCCGCCGCCCTCGGTTCGCTACCGGCGTCGTCCCCAGCCATCAACGACGCCTCCGCCGATCGTAGTTTCGCCCCGATTCGTCGTCTCCAACGCTCACCCGTCTCCCCGACGCGCGCAATCTCGCTCCGAGACATCGTGCGTTCGTTTTCGACGCCGACGCGCACGCAGCACAGCAACGCGTCCGCGTCCAACCCTCTCGCGCCGGCGCGTTCCTCGAGCGCTCGCAACGCCACGCCACCGCGTCCAGACTCCCAAGCGCGCACGCGCGACGCGAAAACCTCCAAATCATTCCTCGCCCACGCCGGCGCCGCGGTTTCGGCGTCATCCGCGCGCGCGGACGACGACAAAGGCGTGACGGCGGAGCGCTGCAAACGCATTCGATTCGTCCTAGACGTCGTCGCGCGACGCTCGCGGTGGCTAAGGAAAGCCGAGACGGTCGCGCGCGGCGCTGTCGGCATCGCGGTGGATGCCATCGCGGTCGTCGTCACCGCGGGCGTCGATCGAGGTTGGACGTGGGTGAGTGTGGGTGAGTGACGCAGCACAGCACGCTCACTTCATTCAAAGACGCGTTCGTTGACGACATCGATGACGCCGTCGACGCGTCCGCGAGCCATCAAGAGGTTACACAAAGATGTCGTCAATCGCGTCGCCGCCGGAGAGGTGCGTCGAGGCTTTGCGTTGCGTCGCGAGCGTTTGAGAAGATTATTTTTCGATTTCCAAACTGTTTTGAAACGAGCGAACAAACGACGACGACGACGACGACGACGACGACGACGAACAGAGCGACTGACGACGAGATCGGAAACACCGCGCGCGCAGGTTATTCATCGACCGTCCAATGCGGTCAAGGAACTGGTGGAGAACGCGCTCGATGCAGGGGCGACGTCGATCGGCGTGACGACGAAGGAAGGCGGGAACAAACTCTTGCGCGTGCAAGACGACGGCTGTGGCGTTCGAACGGAAGATTTAGAGCTTCTGTGCGAGCGACACGCGACGAGTAAGATTGAAAAGTATGAAGACTTGGCGACGTGCGCGAGCTTTGGGTTTAGGGGTGAGGCGCTTGCGAGCATGAGTTACGTGTCGCAGTTGTCGGTGACGACGATGACGAGCGACGCAACGCATGCGATGCGAGCGACGTATGTGGACGGTAGAGTGGATGAGGACGGCATGCAGCCGTGTGCCGGGGTTAAAGGGACGACGATTAGCGTAGAGAATTTGTTTTACAACGTGGTGACGAGGAGAAAGGCGTTGAAGAGCGCTTCAGAGGAGTATTCTAGGATTTTAGAAATTTTGCAGAGGTACGCGGCGTTGCGGACAGACGTCGCGTTTACGTGTCGTAAACACGGTGAAGCGCGAGCAACGCTGCACGTACCCATCGCGAATGGTCGCGTTGAACGATTGCAAGCCATCTATGGGCCGAGCGTGGCGAAGGATTTGAAATCACTCGAATTTGACACCGAGCTGTCCAAGAAGAAGTTTGAATTCAAGCTCTCCGTCGACGGCTTGGTGAGCGGCGGTAACTACCATTCGAAGAAGACCACTTTCATTCTCTTCATAAATAGTCGATTGGTGGATTGTGCACCGCTTAAGCGTGCATGCGAAAACGTCTACGCGTCCATATTGCCCAAGTCTGAGAAGCCGTTTATATTTTTGCATTTGCAATTGCCGCTGGAGAGTGTCGACATCAACGTGCATCCGACAAAACAGGAGGTGCACTTTCTCCACCAGGAAGCCATCGTGGAGGTGATTCAGTCCAAGTTGGAAAAAATTCTCTTATCAAACAACTCGACGAGGACGTTCACGGTGCAGACGCTTCTTCCCGGCGCCGAAAAACTTCGAGAAGACGTGTCAGAGGCTCAAGGTGACAAGGAGAACGAATTGGGAGATCGCGTCGAAACACCGGCATCTCAAGTCAAGACGAAGAGCACGCAGAGAGAAAAAGCTGGTGGTGATCATAAGCTCGTTAGGACGGATGCGAACCTCGCCGCGGGTAGCTTGGATGCCTATCTCGTACGCGCCATGAACTCTGACGGCAAGGAGCACGAAAAAATGGAAGAAGTCAGACGGGCGGTACGAGAGCGTCGAGGCCAGCGACCGGAAACCGATGCCACGCCGCGCGAGTGTGAACTCACCTCCGTTCAAGAGCTCAATGCCGAGGTTGAGCGCAGCGCTCACAAGGAACTGAGCGATGTCATCAAGCAGCACACCCTCGTCGGCGCCGTCGACGCCGCCAAGGGACTGTGGCTACTCCAGCACCAGACTCGTTTGTACATGATCGACGCGACGGCGCTCTCGGAGGAGATGTTCTACCAAATGACGCTCAAGCGTTTCGCGAATCTCAATCCTCAAGACTTGCAGCAACCGGCGTCGTTATCCGAGTTGGCTCTCATCGCGCTCCGCGATAAATTTCAAGGCGCCGACGCGCCCGCCTGGAACGACGCCGACGGCGACATGGAGCACGTCGCCGGACGAATCGCCGAAATGCTCGCCGAAAAGGCACCCATGCTCAGAGAATATCTTGCCATCGTCATCGACGACGAACGCAACATTACCGGCTTGCCTCACATGCTCGACGGCTACGCTCCAGAAATTGGTAAACTTCCAGATTTCATCCTCTCGCTCGCCGAAGACGTCGACTGGTCTGACGAAAAGGAGTGCTTCCGAACCTGCGCTCGCGCCCTCGGTCGGTTCTTCTCTATTGATTGTTCCTTTGACGAACCACAAACACCCACCGAGGCTGTCACCTCTGAAGAAACCGAGACCCCGTCTCGCCGCGCGGCCCGACTCGTCGTTTTCCCGGCGATGAAACGCCGGCTCCTTCCGCCCAGAGATTTCGCCACCGACGGCACCGTCGTCCAGGTGGCTTGCCTCGAGCAGCTCTACAAGGTTTTCGAGCGCTGTTAAAACCACGCGGCACGCGGCACCACCGGTACCAACATCAAACACATTCGATTTCGATTGAGACATTCTTTTGTAATACGACGCGACCGCGATTTGTTGAACAAGTCAAAAAGTGACCGCATCGTCACACCGCGACGTTCTCGACGACGTTCTCGACGGCTCACGACGCAAAAGGAACAAACTTTTCCCCGTCGTTGAATGCTCGCGCGACTCGCCGCGAGAACTCTCACCCTCGGCACGACGGACGCCAACCGAAGACGCGTCACCGCTCGTTTGGGTCGTTCACTCTCCACGAACACGAACACTACGACGACGAAATCCCCGCGAAGAATCGCGAATAACGCCATCGCGACGGACGAGGACATGACGACGAAACCTACGGGTTCGTGTGAAAAGCTCGCGGCGCTGCGGGAAGAGCTCGCGAAGCGTAACCTCGCGGCGTTTATCGTTCCGAGTCAAGATCCGCACTTTAGCGAGTACGTCGCTGCGTGCTTTGCGAGACGCGGATGGATATCGAATTTTACCGGGTCCGCGGGTACGGTGGTTGTGACGGCGAAAGAAGCGCTGCTGTGGACAGATGGACGGTATTTCGTGCAAGCGGAGGATGAGTTGACGGAGGAGTGGACGCTCATGCGGTCTGGAACGAAGGATGTGCCAGACGTGAAGAAGTGGTTGAAGACGCTGGAGAGCGGAAGCGTGGTGGGAATCGATCCGAACGTGCACTCGGTGAGCGAAGCGAGAGCGCTTCGAGCGGCTTTGAGTGAGGTTGGGTGCTCGCTGACCAGCGTTTCGGAAAATTTGGTGGATGCGGTGTGGAAGGAAAGACCGGCGTTTCCAAAGACGCCGCTTCGCGTGCACGACATCAAATACGCGGGTAAGACTGTCGCGGATAAGCTGATGGACATCAGAAAGACGATGGCGGACCACGGTGTGCAGTATCTCGTCGTGAGCTCGTTGGATGACGTGATGTGGTTGTGCAATGTGCGAGGTGGGGACGCACCGTGTAACCCAGTGACGTTGTCTTACGTTTTGGTGGGCGAAAATGACGCAACGTTTTACGTCGACGTCGACAAGGTGACTCCAGAAGTCAAAGCGCACCTCGATGAGGCGAGCGTTGCCATCAAGCCGTATGAAGAAATGTCTGTCGACGTTCGAACCGCTGCGAGCCAAGGGAACAAGCTTTGGATGGATATCGATCACGTCTCCATCGCCATGCTCGAGGAAGCTGAAGCCGGAGCGGTGGAAGCTCCGAAGAACGCCAAGGCTGCGCGCGCGGACGACGCCGCTGACGCATCCGCGGCTTCCAAGATTGAAGAATCGAAGGCTGTCAAGGAAGGTACGTGCCCGATTCCGATCGCCAAGGCTGTGAAGAATGAGGCTGAAATGGCTGGCATGGTTGAAGCGCACCTCATGGACGGTGCCGCCATGGCTGAGTTCTGGTGCTGGATCGAGAAGGAGATCGCAGCTGGACGGGCTATCGATGAGTACGAAGCCGGAGATAAGGTGCTCGAATTCCGAGCCAAGCAACACGGCTTCATCGAGGAGAGTTTCCCGACCATTGCGGGCGAAGGCCCGCACGGCGCCGTCGTGCACTACCGAGCCAGCAAGGAGAGCGCGAGAGCCATCGGCAAGGAAAGTCTCTTGTTGTGCGATAGTGGTGGACAGTACACTTGCGGTACGACCGATGTGACGCGTACGGTGCACTTTGGAACGCCGACGGACCATCAGAAGGAGTGCTACACGCGTGTTTTGCAAGGCCACATCGCCCTCGATCAAATGGTCTTCCCAGTCGGCACAAAGGGCTTCGTCCTCGACGCGTTCGCCCGCTCGCACTTGTGGGCGAACGGTCTCGATTACCGCCACGGTACGGGTCACGGTGTTGGTGCCGCGCTGAATGTGCACGAAGGTCCGCAAGGTATCTCCCCGCGTTTCGGTAACATGACGCCGCTCATGCCCGGTATGATTCTCAGCAACGAACCTGGCTACTACGAGGACGGCGCATTCGGCATTCGCATCGAAACGTTGCTCCGCGTGGTCGAAGCTCAGACCAAGTTTAACTTTGGAGACACTGGCTACCTTTCTTTCGACGTTTTGACGCTCATTCCGATTCAAAAGAAGCTCATGGAGACGAGCATCATGAGCGATAAGGAAATCGACTGGGTCAACGCGTACCACGAAAAGGTTTGGAAGAACATTTCCCCGCGCGTTTCCGGCGACACGCTCGTTTGGCTCGAAGAAGCGTGCAAACCGATCGCCAAGTGATCACAAGTATTTTCGATCAACATTTATTTTTAGTCGTAACACGGATTGTCATAAAATTTTACATCTCACACAAGTCAACGCAAAGAAGAATTAAAATCGAGTTGTTTCTCGCCCCCTTCCATCAAGAGAGGGATATATCGAGCGAATCGAGCTATCATCAATCAGGGAATCACAAAATGGGCGAGAGATTAGTGTTTTTTAGGAAAACTGTCGATCGTTACAACGTTATTAAGGACACATCTCTATCTCTAGTTGGCTAGTAATTCGTAGCAAACTGGAAATTTAGATCGCCTTGTATTCGACCTTGGTAATCTTACCGAGCATGACCGCGGTGTTGCCGTCCAAGAAGGCGATGCGGGAAAGACCTTCGCACTTCTTGAAAGAGTCGACAACGAGCGGGTGGA
>Ga0255743_10001640_pt1 | contig 19031 bp, 17 predicted proteins | sample 101ome_19_FD_179950 | JGI IMG/M metagenome (GOLD analysis project Ga0255743, IMG submission 179950) | Coastal salt marsh microbial communities from the Groves Creek Marsh, Skidaway Island, Georgia - 101405AT metaG (version 2) | ecosystem: Environmental > Aquatic > Marine > Intertidal zone >... | reverse complement strand
CTATTGTTTATCTACAAAATATCGGACACTTGGCAACTACACGACCAACCGTAGATGCTAATGAATGAGTCGATGCATCTATTCAGTGGACCGGCGCTTCGACGCTTCGACGCTTCGGCGCGACGCGATCGCGATCGCTCGACGCGCGAACGCCTCGAACGAAGGAAGAGATGGGCGCCTCCGTCGCCGCGCGCGGCGCGGTATCGACCGCTCGCGGTGCCGTCGGTCGTCGTGCACGTTTCGCGCGTCGAGCGTCGACGAAGAGTCGCGCGCACGTCGCGCGCTCGAGCGCAGAGGATAACGACCGGGACGAGCGGCGCGTGGGAGACTCTCGCGCGGAAGAGACGGTGGATCGGCGAAGGGTTGTGGTGACGGCGGCGCTCGCGGCGATTTTCGCGTCGTCGTCGTCGTCGTCGTCGAGGGGGAGGAATGCGTACGCCGCGGAGGACGCTTCGGGCGGCGGCGGCGACGGGCGCGGCGTGCGGACGGTGCGCGACGAAACGGGATTCGGGTCGAAAGAGGCGCGAGCGCCGCGGGATTTGGTGCTCGTCGAGTACCAAGGCACGCTGAGCGATGGGACCGTGTTCGATACGACGCTGGGTGGGATGGTGTTCGCGACAAACTCGGCGGGAGTGGGTTCGGTGTCCATCGATAAGGCGGCTAAACGACCGGCGGTTATTCGTTTGGACGTCGGGAATCCCGTTCCCGGGGTCCCGCCTGGGTTGATCAAAGGAATCGAGGGCATGCGCGTGGGTGGTAAACGGACGTTTGAGGTACCGCCAGAGCTCGGTTTCGGGTCGAGCGCGGTGCGGTCGCCGTACGCGACGGTTCCGGCTGACTCGACGCTGACGTACGAAGTCACGCTCTTGCGCTTATCGTCCACTGGTCCCGACGCGTTGTTTAAAGGGGTGTCTCGGTGTGGTTTGGGCGGTGCAAACACCATCAACGATGGGTGCGGAGAGATTGAGCCGAGCGAGTGAGAGCGCCGCACGTTCGCTTACATTTTATAGTTGGATTATTTAATAAATTACACTTTTGACGCGCCGCCGTTGGCGCCCGCTCAAATTCAATCCCTGCGCGACGCCCACCGCGGGGTCTGCTCTCCCTCTCTCTTTCCCTGTTCCTACATTCCTAGAATCACCGTGTTTGTCAATCAATCGTCCTCGTCGACTGGAACCTTGACCAGCGGCAAAGTTTCCACCAAGCTCAACAGCTCCTCAAACTCCTCAAACGTCAAACCACCTCCCTCTTCACCACCGCGCATCTTCCGAAGCTCACCCATCGCCCGCGATATGAGCTGATTAAACTCCTCTTCGCTGATTGAGCTTCCCACGAGGTGTCTCGTGATCGTTTCCAGGTCGCTTCTTGAAACCAATCCGTCCCGATCCACGTCGTAACACTGAAACATGAACCGCAGTCGTTCCTCACGCGTCGCCTTGGCGCTCAGCGCCGCGATCATTCGCACGAAATCCTTAAAGTTTTGATTTTGAAACATTTGCACGATTCTCGGCGCCATGGGGGAGATGGCGAGCTCGGGAATCGCCATGAGTTCGTCCTCGGTGATGAAACCTTTGCGCTTCTTGTCGAGCGCTCGAAAGCGTTGGTAGAGCGCTTGTATCTCGCGCCCGGTGAATTTACCTTCGCAGTGCTGCTGAACATCCTCTATGTCGTACTGCGTGAGGTTGAGCGAGCTCGCGGTGAGTCCCATGGTGCGCGCGCGAGTCGAGGTCTGCCACGCTCGTTCGCGTGGATTGTCTGGTTGACAACGAAATCCAATCCTGGCGCGCGTTGTTCAGCGGCAACAACGCGCTCGCCGTACACGCGCGAATGTTTCGGCGATCCGAGACGAATGAATATTAATTCAAGTTTCAATGACAATGTGTGTGTGTGTGTGTGTGTGTGTTGCGGGGTGCGTGGATGGGAGTCATCCGTCGGTTTACAGCTTGCCGAGGATGGACTCTATGAAAATTTGGAGGCTGTCGGCGTCTCTGCGCTCGGACCCGAGCTTGACGTAACCGGAGCGACCCTTGGGGAAGAGAAGGACGGTGGGGAAAGAGTTCAAGGATAAGTTCTCCTTCGCCCACTCCTTCTCGTCGCGATCGGCGCGGAACTTGGCAAACTTTACACCCTTGGGGGAGAGACGCTCGGCGGCTTGCTCAAAGCCTCCCACCATGGCTTGGCAGAATTTGCACCACGGCGCGTAGAGCACGACGAGAGAGGTTTCGGCGTGCACCTTTTCATCCTTAAGCGATTCGATCTGCTCGCGAGACAAGATATTGACGAGCTGGTTCTCAAAAATGTCAACCTCGGTCGCCTCGCGTTCGTCTTGCGCTGCCTTTTGCTCGGCGGTGAGGTTACCGCTGTGCAAGCCGCACTCCTTATCGCTCGCATCTTCCCACCACCAGCGACCTTCGCGCTCTTGCTGACCGGGCAAAACCGGTCGAGTGCACGGGGCGCAACCGATGGAGACGTAACCGCGCTCGTGAAGAGCATTCACCGGAGTACCCATGACGCGAAGGAAATCCCAAACCTCTTGCGACGTGGCGTCGGTGAGCGGGTTAAATTTGACCAAACTGCCCGCGCCACCGCTCGCACCCTCGAACACGGGATCGATTTGGCACGCCGGAACCGCGTTACGCGTACCCGGGCTCTGATCCTTACGCTGGCCCGTCACCCAGGCTGAGAGCGTCGCCAATTTTCTTCGCAACGGCTTCACCTTGCGCACGCCGCAGCACTCCTTGTGTCCGTCTTCGTAAAACGAAAACAAACCCTTTTCGTTCACCAACGCCTTGACTTCGTCCGCCTCCGGAAAGCAATACTCAATCTTAATGTCAAAGTGTTTCTCAACCTTGTCAAAGAGCTCGTAGGTCTCCGGGTTCAACCGTCCGGTGTCCAACGAGAAGACGCGATACGGCTTACCCGTGAGGTGCGCGTACTGAATCAACGCCACGTCTTCTGCTCCAGAGAACGCGATCGCGAGTCCATCGCCGTGAATCTCCAACGCTTTATCCATAATCTCCAACGGCGTCGCGTTCGCGAATTCCGCATCGAGTCTCGTCGCGTCCTCGGTCGTCATCTTCGTCGCGTTCGAGCGAACGCTTTCACGATGTCGTTGATGAAGTTTCGTTCGCGCACTTCTAACGCGCGTCGTCGTCGACTTTGACGCCGTCGCGACGGTTGTTCGCACGGTTGACGCGGACATCGCCATGTTTGCTCTATTCGCGCTTCTTTCTCGGAGCGCTCGCGTCGTCGAGTGCCGCGAGGTTACATTCAGGTTTTCCCAACAAGGAGCGCGTCGTTGAGAGTGCGCGTCACACCTCGGTTCTCGATGCGTCGCGCGACGTCGGACGTCGTCCGCGACGGCTTGCACGGCCTTCTCGGGTACACGGCGAGCGCGCTGGAGGCGTTCGTCGAGGCGAAGGCGCGCGAGAGCGGTGGCGACGCGAACGCTTTGGCGCGAACGCTCGTCGATTCTGGATGCCCCGACGCCGACGAGACAGCTGCGTTCGCGCGCGAGGTGATTCGAGCCGTCGCGAGGGAACGGGAAGGAGGATGCGATGCGTCGACGTCGCGAGGTGGGAAACCTCCGTCGTCGGCGGATGAGAGGACGAGGGAGAGAGATGCGGCGGCGTTGGTCGCGCGCAACGCGAGTTATGAGCTGTTGGAGGAAGAAGAGGAAGAAGAGGAAGAGGCAAACGATGCTAAAGAGGCTCGGCGGAGCGAAAAGCGGGAAAAGAAGAGAGCAAAGAAGATGCGGAAGAAGCGCCGGGGCGAGGAGTCGTCGAGCGAGGAGGATGAGGAGGCGGTGGAGGCGAGGCGACGCGCGTTGGCGGGCGAGCCATACGGCGACGAGGGCGGAGACGAGTCGTTCGAAGAGGATGAAGAGGACGAAGAGACGCGAAGACAGAGAGAGATGGAGGAAGATCTGCGAGAGAGGGAGGAGTTTGAGGCCCGGTTGCGGGCTCGGGATGAAGAGCGGACGAAGAAGGTTGGTGAACGCGGGCCGTCCGCGGAGGAGCTCGCAAAGGCGGAGAGACGCGGGGCCAATTTGGAAACGGATGAGCAGAGGATGGATTTGGTTCCAGAGCTGAGAAAGACGTCGAGGCAAGAGTACTTGAAAAAACGTGAGTTGCAAAAGTTAGAAGAGCTCAAGGAGTCGATTCAGGAGACGGAATACTTTTATGAGGGTCAAGACGTCACAGAGGAGCAAAAGCGCGACTTGGAAAAGCGTAAAAAAGTGTACGAGCTGGCCATGCAACAAATCAACAGCATCAACGAAGCGCTGGAGGAGCGCTATTCGCTACCTACCGCGTACGACGATCCAAACAAGCCAAAGTCGACGAGCGAACGCCTTGCGGTCGCGAAGCAGCGATACAAAGATCCGACTGCGGACGACGACGCCAACCCGTTCAAGGAACAGGATCAATGGGAAGCTCACCAGGTGAAGCAGGCACACGCGCAGTTTGGCGCCAAGGACAAGCGTTCGGAACAGAAACAGTACGACCTCGTGTATGACGATCAAATTCAGTTCATCAAGGATGAGATCATGGCGGGAGACGGTGTTTCTAGCGCGAGCGAAAGCGAGAGCGGCGGCGAAGAGGAAATGGACGAAGAGAAGCGCACCAAGCTCGCGTTGGCTGGTAAACTCGGCAAACGCGCAAAGATTGAAGCTGATAGAAAATCGCTTCCGATTTTCCCGTATCGCGAAGATCTCATCAAGGCGGTGGAAGACCATCAAGTGGTCGTCATCGTTGGTGAGACGGGGTCAGGCAAAACGACGCAGATTCCTCAGTACATGTGGGAAGCTGGGTTTGGCGGTAAAACGCAAAAAATTGGGTGCACGCAACCAAGGCGCGTCGCCGCGATGTCAGTTGCGACGCGTGTTGCCGAAGAGGCGGGTGTCAAACTCGGACACGAGGTTGGATACACCATTCGTTTTGAGGATTGCACCAACGACAAGACACAAGTCAAGTACATGACGGATGGTATGCTTTTGCGTGAGTTCCTCGGAGAACCGGATCTCGCGTCGTACGCGGTGATGATGGTGGACGAGGCGCACGAACGCACGTTGCACACGGATGTCCTCTTCGGGCTCGTCAAGGATATCGCCCGATTCCGTCCAGAAATCAAACTGCTCATCTCTTCGGCTACTCTAGACGCCGAAAAGTTTAGCGAGTATTTTGACTTCGCTCCGATTTTTAGAATTCCGGGTCGCCGTTATCCGGTTGATATTCTTTATACAAAGCAGCCCGAGGCTGATTACGTGGACGCGACCGTCGTGACGGTTTTGCAAATTCACATGACGCAGCCAGAGGGCGACGTCTTGGTATTCTGCACGGGTCAGGAAGAGATTGAAAACTGCGAAGAATTGCTCAAGGCTCGACTGAACGAAATGGAAAAGAAACCTCCAGAGCTCATCATTGCGCCAATCTATTCGTCCCTTCCGAGCGACATGCAGGCGAAGATTTTCGAAGAGACGCCAAAGGGTGCTCGCAAGTGCGTGCTCGCAACGAACATTGCCGAAACATCCCTCACGATCGACGGTATCAAGTACGTCATCGATCCTGGGTTTTGCAAGCAAAAAAGCTACAACCCTCGAACCGGGATGGAATCGCTCGTGGTGACGCCCACGTCTCAGGCGAGCGCTTTGCAGCGCGCAGGCCGCGCCGGACGTACTTCCGCGGGTAAATGTTTCCGTTTGTACACCGCATGGAGTTTCCAGAACGAACTCGATCCGAACACCGTTCCAGAGATTCAGCGCACAAATCTCGGCAACGTCGTCCTCATGCTCAAGTCTCTCGGTATCAATGACTTGATGCACTTTGATTTCATGGATCCTCCGCCCGCAGAGACCCTCCTCAGAGCACTCGAGCAGCTCTACGCCTTGGGTGCGCTTAACGATAGAGGAGAGCTCACCAAACTCGGGCGTAAGATGGCGGAATTTCCGCTTGATCCCATGCTTTCTAAGACGCTGTGCGCGAGCGACAAGTACAAAGTGAGCGACGAAGTCATGACGATTTGCTGCATGCTTTCGTGCGGCAACACAATCTTCTATCGTCCAAAGGATAAGCTACAACTGGCTGACCACGCACACAAATCGTTTCACATCGGCAACGTCGGCGACCACATCGCACTACTCAACGTGTACAACTCGTGGCGCGAGGCGGACTACTCTGTGCAGTGGTGCTACGAAAACTTCGTGCAGCAGCGCACAATGAAGACGGCGCGGGACATTCGAGAGCAGCTCGAAAAACTCCTTGAGAGAGTGGAGATTGAAGTTTCCTCCAACGTGAACGATCTCGATAGTATCAAGAAGTGCGTCACGGCTGGTTTCTTCTATCACACCGCCAAGCTGCAGCGTAACGGTAGTTACCGCACGGTGAAGAACCCACAGACGGTGGCGATTCACCCGTCGAGCGGGCTTGCAAAGGAATTGCCGAGATGGGTCGTGTACTTTGAGCTCGTGTACACGTCCAAGGAGTACATGCGACAAGTCATCGAAATCAAACCCGAGTGGCTCGTCGAAATCGCGCCGCACTACTACAAGAGGAAGGAAATCGAAGGGGACACGATCAAAACAGGCAAGGCGGGCACCGGCAAGAAGTCAGACGTCGTCTTAGCTTGATTAGAAGTATAAATAGTTGAATGATGAATGGCAATTGAATAATAGCGTATTAGCTGTCTAATCCGTATCTAGTTGGCAACGACGCCCGCAGCTTCGTTGATGGCACCGGCAACGCTGAAGAGGGTTGGCGGAACGGCGAGGCACGCCGCGATGACGGCAGCCCCAACAGCCCAGTCTGAACCGCTCTTCATCTTGCCTTGGAGTGCCTTGGCGAAGGACATATCAGCAGCCTTATCAACCGTGGTGTCAATCGGGTGAACGATGAACGGGATGGCGGCCAAACCGAAAAGGGTCGGCAAGATGCGCTCGATGTCGACGCCTTGCGCAGCGAGCGCCTCAAAGGCGCCCGTATCCGCCTTGGCGAGAGCCAAGTTGGTAGACGCGACGACGACACGAATGAAAGAGCCCGGCCAGAAAACACTGGCGAGCATTTGCCAAGTCACAGTCTCGGTCGCGACCGCGAAGGCTTGCTGCGCGCGGTTATCCTCGCCCTCCGCCTTGTTCCAGCGCTTGACCCCCTTGTCAATCGTATCCGCGAGCACGTAAGTCGCCGCGACGCCGTACGTCGCCGGCACACCCCACGCCGGGAGCCAAGCGACGAACGCTTCACCGCATTCGTTCGCGTAACCCATGTAACGAAGCAACGAATCGCGGAAGATGTCGTACTCCTTCTCATCCTTCGGGAAACCGCTTTGATCCATGTCGTCGCCCAAGAGATCCTCCTTGTTATCCTCCTTCGCCTCCGTCACCGCGCGCGTCTCGACCGCGCGCGCCGCCGCGCGTCCAGAGGACGACGAAGACGTCATCCGCGCCCCGCTCGCGCGCGCGCCGAAGCGCTCGTGCGCTCGAGACAACGCCGCGCGGGCCGGCGACGCGACCGCGCCGCCGGTTCTCGCTCTCGAAGCCACGCGAAGGGCGCGCACCGACGCGCACCGCGCGAATCCTTGCACGACAGACATCGCTCCCGCCGTGGTGTGTGTGATGTGAATTCAACCGAAAACTTTTTCCGGCGTTCCCCGAGCGCGTCTCTCGCGTTCGAGTCGCGTCGACTACTGCCGCGGAATTCAAGATGCGGGCGAAAGGCGCGGTCTCGGACTGTCGACCAGCGTTGACGCGGGGTGGCATTTCGCACTGTCCCAGCCCACGACGACGTCGTCCCCGCGTCAAAACCCAACGAACGAACCCGAAACTCACCGCGCGCGTGGAATAATTTTTACTCCGTCGTTCCAGCGGTCACGCGGGCGCGTTCGCGTCGTCGCCGACGCGCGTTCCGTCGAGCGGCGCGTTCGCGATGCGTTCCGCGACGCTTCGCGTTTCCCAGGCGAAACACGATTTTCGGGCGTCAGACGGTGTTCGGATAATGTATAATACACCCGGGTGTGTCGGTTTGGCGTATAAATGTTTGGACCGCAGATCGATCGGACATGTGGTGGTGACAAGGATTTTTGAGCCTGAACTCTGCGTTGCGCTCGCGGCAGCCGCACGTCGCGACTCGTGCGCGCGCGCGCGCTTTCGAAACGATCGATCGATCGATCGTTCGATCGACGGGTCGTCTCCCTTCGCGCGCGCTCCGTACGGCATCTCGCGCGCGGTGACTACACGAGACTCGCGTGCGGATGGAGGAGGGACGGACGACGCGAGTGGCGGACGCAGCCGATGCAGAACCGACGCCGCCCGGTGACGACGGGGAAACGCCCGCGGTCGGGGCGGTGGCGTCACCGGTGAAGAAGAAGATGGTGCGGGTGCGATCGAGAGGTGAACACGCCGCGGGGCGGTCGATGAGCGGAGGGGAGACGAACGGAGGGGAAGCGAACGTCTCGGGGAAGCCGCCCACGAGGGAGGAACGCGAGCTGGCGTATAGGCTCGCGAGGGAGAGGATTTTCGGTACCGCGGAGGATGGAGACGTCGGAGAGGGTGGATACACGACGTCGGTGGCGCGGGACGAGGGCTTGGTCGGGCGCGGCGGGGAGTTGTCTCCGTCTTCGTCGACTTCGTCTTTGAATAAGACGAACAAGGCGGTGCGAAGGAACAAAATAGCGGATATGTTCGATCCAGACTTTAAGCGTGCAGGACGAGCGCCGATCGCACCGGTGCAACAGCTGGAAATGATGCCACAGCATCCTATGATGATGCCGCCACATCCGGGAATGGCGCCGCAGTATCCGCCGCCGCAATACATGGTGCCGCCGCCGCAATACATGATGCCGCCACCGCAATACATGGTACCGCCGCCACATCCAGCGCACGTGGGACCGCCTCCGATGGGTGCACAGCCATATTTTGTCATGCCTCAGTCACGGGGTCTCCCCAACGAGTTACCACCGCTGCCGAACGGCGCTCCGAACGTCAACCAGCCTCTGATTTATCCCCAACCTCAGGCGAACGGAGCGGCGCCTTTCGCTCCACCACCGCCTCGTCCACCTTCGCATTGAAACCCATAGCTAGTTTGTAATCTAATGAACGATATGCTTTATAAATAGAGAGAGCGTCACAAAGGTGATTCTTTCGTGGGGGGTGTTTATCATTTGTTTCGTCTATACTCTTCTGAAGTCGCTGTTAAAATAAAAATCTTGGGCTCGACGGCTCGCGTCTCTCTTCCCACTATCACGTCGCCTTTCGAATATTCACGTGTCCCTCGCGAATCAATTCATCCAAGTTCAGCGTCTCTACGTCCGAAGTTGCGTAGAGAACCTTTGCCGTGCGGTTTCGCTCGTTGAGCGAGATCACCTCGGCGCGGTACCATAAATTATCGTCTGGCCAAAACAGCTGCGCGGCGCGAGCAAAACAAAACACCAGAGGGCGTCATCGTCAGTCATACGAGCCTCGTCGCGTCGATTGGATTCATCATCATCGGCATTTGAATCCATCCAACGAAGCGTCGATCGATCGATCGCCGGTTCCTTCGAGGCCGCAAACAGAACGAGTCGACGCGCGCCGACTCGCCGAGCGCCAAAACATGGACCCAACGGTCCATGTTTGAAAATCGGGCGACGGTTCGAGTCTGACTCGTCGTCCACATTTGCGCGAGCGTCGAAGACGTACCTCAATCTTGGCGCTCTTGAGCGCGGAGAGGTCCTCCTTCGGGTCCATGATCACACCAGGGGACGGTTTCGTGAACCCTTGCGCATCCGCCTGGGAGTCGTTCGAAAAGAAACGAATCGTCGTCAGTCACCGGTTCTCCCCCGCTCGCCTCGTCTTTTGGTGGGGAGAGCGAGCCAGGGTGGAAAAGCGAAGATGGAAATTTTCGAGATCGCGATCGCTTTATCAAGTGTATGCACAAACAGTGACACGAAAACAAAATGCGGAAAAGAAGAGGCTCTTCCGACGAGCGAGAGGGAAACGAAAAAGTAAACGTACCGGATCCACCTTTTGCTTCTTGGCGTTCGCCTTACCGCCCCCGGTCTGTGCCTTGGCCCCGTTGGCACCACCGGCGCCGGACTTACCGCCCCCACTCGTCGTCGTCGCCGCGCCAGATTTACCCCTGGCCGCGGCGCCGCTCGCCGCGTCCGAGTGCGCCGTCAACGTCTCGTACACGGTGGGCACGTCGTTAATCTTGGAGAAGAGCGCTTCTCTGTGCCGCCGCGAGGGAAAACCCGATAAACGAAACGGGAAACACACACACCGTCAGTCTCGTCGTCGTCGATCGCTCGGCGCCGCTCCTGGCGCTGGCGAGTCAATCGGGATTGATCCGCGCCTCGATAAATTCAACGAGTCATAAACCGTCAACGACGCACCTCTTCTTCGCATCAAACTTGGCGCCGTAGTAGAACGCCACCGCCATGAGCCACGCGTCCGAGTGCACGGCGACGAGCGCGAGCCAATCCTTACGCTGCGCGCCGCGAAGAAACGAAGCGCGTTTTCACTACCGGTTAGTCGATCGAGTCATCGATGACGCGTCTCGCGTCTCGCGTCTCGCACCGAGCGAGACGTCAATCCAACCCCGCGCCAACGCGGATCGATACGTTGAACGGCCTCTCCATCCAACCTACCCCGCGACGCGATCGACGCGCGTTCGTCACCCCCCGCGATCCCTCGCGATGGATGCGGTAAAATTCACTTCGTAACCCCCGCGTGTTCCCGCGTCGTTTCATCCGTCACACACCGCGCCGTCGCTTCGAAACGCTCCATTTTCGCGCGGTCGCGCGTTGCTTCAAACGCACCTGCATGCCGTCCCGGGCGAAATTGATCCCGAGCGCCGGTTCCGGAAGCTCCGGCGGAACCTCTTCCGCGGGTAACTGCACCTCCCACGTCCCGTCTGGGTTCCCGTACAGGCACAAGTTTTCCTTATCCGGGTCGCACTGCGCGTAAAACCGCTCGACGTCTGCGCGGGAAAAAAACGGAAAAATCAAATCTCGCGCGTCAGTCGTCATCCTTTGCCCGTCGGTGGATCCGTCGTCGTCGTCGTCATCAACGTCGCGCTCTTCCGGCGCATACGCGCGCGATTAATTATCATCGATGCGTACCGCCCGTGAGCGCGTGTACCAACCCGGCGCGTCGCGCGGAAAAGTTGGCGAACACCTCGTCCACCGTTCTCGGCGCCTCCATGATGGATTCTGATTCCGTCCCGTCGCGTCGCGTCGTGGCGTCGTGGCGTCCGTCCGCGATTCGTCCTCTGTGACAAAGTCGGTTCGTGTGCGCTCTGTGTGTGTATTTAGTACGGTGCATGTTTGTCCATTTGTCCGATTTTCTTCAAAGGTTGTTTTTATCAAACTCGCAGTGCTACTTTAGTACGTGTGCATGGTGTCATCTGTGTGTGTTATATGCGTTGATCTTTTTGTTTTGTTTGGTGTCCTCGTCGCCTGGCTCTGGGCGAAGCGGTGGTCAACGCGGTGAACCAACCTCTGGGCTTTTGTCTCAATCGACGTCGTACGCGAGGAGATCGTCGACGTCGCCGACGCGCTGACGGATGAGAATGTAATCGCAAATGGCGCTCACGCACCGAGGTTTCGGGAGAGGGCCGGGGAGACGGGCGGGGGAGAGGGCGGCGAGGAGCCGAGGACGGGCGACGTCGTCGTCGGCTCGTTCGGCGTCGTCGGCTCGTCCGGCGGAGAGGGAATAGGCGACGAGGGCGTCGTTGATCCAAGGGAAAACCGCGTTCGGTGCGGTGTGGAGAAGGGTGGCGATGAGCGTGGCGCCGGCGCGGATCGCCGCGCGAGGCATGCGTTCGGTGCAGGCGGAATCCAAGACGACGGCGACGATTTTGGCGCCTCGGGTGGTGAAAAATTCATCGACGCGAGCGGCGTTGGCGATCCAGGGCGGGGAAGCCTTTGATTTTTCACCCGGCGCGATGAGAATGTTCAAGAGCGCCAGTGATGCTCGCACGGGTGGGTACTCGCGGAGCTCGAGCGCTGCTATCGCGAGATCCAGCGTGGGGAATAACGCCTCGTTGGACAATCCGTGCGCCGGCGCAAAGACGACGAGCGCACGCGCGACGACGAACAAAGCTTCGGCGCGCTCCCACGTCTCCGGGCTAAGTGGATCGGCACTCGCTAGCCTCGTCGTTTCCTGCGCAACCTGTGCAAAGGCGGCGGTCAACGCCGCCGCGACGTGCGGTGCGTTTGGTAACAATTCGCTCGCGCCGTTTTCTGAACTAAAGCTAACCATTTCCACAGCGGTCCCGATCGGCTCGAGAATGCTCGGATATCCAGTGGCCGTAAAAATGCGCGAAATTGCCTCGAGCATGGGAACGACCATGTTCACCGAGTTGGCTTTCGCGCTCAAGAGGGCTGCGATATAAATTTCAGAAATCGCCTTGACGACGCTCGGAGCTTGCCACATTTTTGCAGACACGATTTCCTCCAGCATCGGCCAGGCGGCGCTCAATACAGCAATCGCTGGGTGCTCAATGCCAGACGTTGCCGTCGAAGACGACGGGAACTCGAGAAACCTCACTGAAGAGGCGATGAGTGAGAGCTCTGCAGCCATCGTGCGCGCGGCTTCGGCATGCGCGATTTGATGTTGCGGAAGCTGCTGCGTCATCTCCATCGCGATAGCTTGACATCTACCCGCTATCGGAGATACCAATCTCGGACTAACCTGCGACGCGTGCTGGATTTGCATCGTGGCTATGACTCTCGCTAAGCCTTCCATGACTGCAGTCCTATTGTCTGAAAAATCATTACCGTCGACGACGACGCGTATCCCTGAGATGCTCTGTTCAGTGTGCTCGAGCAACGCGCCGAAAGTTTCGAGGTCTCTTAACGCTCGCGCACAACGCGAGCACACACTTCTAAACGCTACCGCTGCCATCGGCCAAGATGAACCGTGTGAGAACGATGACGTGACGTACATCAGAATTCCCCTTGCCAGAGTTCCCTTGTCTCCTTTTTTACCCAACCAAAAGGCGTACGAGTTGATCAGACGACACGTGCTCGCTCGAAGAAGCGGATGCACAGAGAAAATACCAGAATTATCGCTCGCTTGCGACGCCACCGTGGTAAAGAGTTGTGTGAGGAATTCCTCCGCCGTCGTCGTAGTCGACTCTTCCATCTCTTCCTTGATGCGCTCAGCCGCCGCTCTCAGCGCAAAAGTCCCCGCCTCAGCGACTCGCCAGTTGGGTGCGTTTCCTAAAGCATTACCAACGATACTTAAATATTCTCCTTTGAGCACGCCGCAGCAGTTATCGAGAAGATCCGCGAGGACGTGCTCTCTAAAACGCTCAAAAGTCTCTTCGTCTTCTTCGGCGATGTCCCAAGACGTGAAATCGTCAGGTAAAGTAGACTGCCTCAGCATTACCTCCACCAGGCGCGCGTGCATCGGCGCTCGGAGAGCCTCGTGTCGAGACGTCACCCCAATCGTGTCCAACATGAGGAAAAAATCAATCGCCACTTCAGTGACTTCCCTGCCGTGGCGCTCCATCAAATTCAGCAAGAGAGACACGAGCGCCAACGAGTCATCGTCCCCGCGCGCTATGACACCTACACATCTCTCACTCATCGACACAGCGACTAAAGAAATGTTTCTAGCCAACGCAGAATTGTCCGGTGCGCTCGCTTCCGTGCTATGAGCGAGTAATCCGCGCGTCATCGCGTTCATCGCTTGAAATTCCTCCTGTTCCGTCCCACATCTGCCTTGATGCAACTCTACAAGCATGTCCACAGCTGCGGCCCCGCACCCGCTCGACTCCACAGCCAAACAATTGAGCACATTTGCGAAGAGCTCGCCGTGTGCCACCGCAAGTTGCGTGGGCGACATGCTCAAACCTCCGCCAACATCTCCGCTGGGATCGAGCTTTAACCACCTATGACACGCCCGAACGCACGAGGCGCGGAGCGCGTCTCGTTCCTTCGTGCTCGCGCCACCAGCCGCTTTAAACACCTGCGATGCCATGTTCAACACGCCATCGGTGAGGCTCGAGCAACTCTGCGCCAGCGCTCGCCGACGCGTCGACTCGGCTTCGTCCACTTCTTCGGCGCAGCACGCCACCAGCTCGATCCCAACTCTCATCGCCACATCGTCCACACCAGCGCTCGAAGCCACCGTCTGTCCGAGTGACACGATATCCTTCACCGCCTCTGGTCCGAGTTTCGTCGCCGCGTTCGCTAATCCCATCGCCAACCTTCTAGACGCGAGCTCGCAAGACGCGTCTCTCGACGTAGCCGCGAAACTCTCCCGCATCCTCCGCACCAGCTCCCCTCGCTGCGCCTCATCGAGCTCTGTCGAGAACGTTCTCTCTCGAACTTTACCCGCGAGCGCGTTCGCGGCGAAAAACACGACGCGAGAGTCCCCTCGACACCGCTCCAAGAGTTCGAGCGCGACCGAGAACATCGTAGTCTCTGCTTGTAAACGCACGAGGTGTTCGTTCGCGCGCGAGCGCGACTCGGCATCCGCCCCGTACAGCGCCGCGATCGCCGCGTGCGCCGTTTCAAAGGCTTCCGGCGGCGACGCCGAGAGCGGAGTTGTCATCGATTCGACGGCGCGGTGACGATGAGTGAGGACTTTCTAAGATGAGTGACGCGTCAGGAGTCAACGAACGACGACGAGTTTGGAGTGCGAGCTCGAGCACGAGTCGTCACATCGTCGCGCGGCGAGTTCGCGCGTTCGAAGAGTGAGCAGACACCGACATGTCGCGCGTCGAGGAGGGCGCGATTCCGATCCCGGACGCCAAGCACAAGGAGTTTACGCTCGTGCTCGTGCGAGACTATCCAAACGAGAGAGTTTTGCTGGGTGAAAAGCTGCGTGGATTCGGTACCGGGTGCGTCGACGATGCGAGAGTGTAGAACGATTAAACACGAGCGATCGAACGCGTGTATATGGGTTCGATTGATTCCACGATGGTGCTGCGCCTCGGATGTCGCGACGATGCGCGGCGCGCGAAGGCGTGAGTCTCGAGTAGCGACAGCTGACGACGGTTTCAAACGCGAACGCAGGTACTACAACGGTTTCGGGGGCAAGGTTGAGCTCGGAGAGACGATCGAGGAGGCGGCTTTGCGCGAGTTGAGGGAGGAGGCGAACATCGAAGCTCTCGATATGACGCAACGCGGGACGTTGCGCTTCATCTTTGATGATAATCCGACGCCCTGGTTGGTGCATGTTTTTCACGCATCCAAGTACGACGGAGAGATCAAGGCGAGCGATGAAATGCGACCAGTATGGTTTGGACTCGATGCGATTCCGTTTCACACAATGTGGGCGGATGATCCACACTGGTATCCGCTCTTCCTCGCGGAAAAGTCCTTCGTTGGAACGTTCACGTTCACGCAGACGACGACGTTGGTCGAATATTGGATTCGAGAGACCAAAGACTTCTCCACTGTATGAGTTTTATGAGTTGTGTAATATGTACCGGTAATATGCCATATTTTTATCTTGCACTTTCGAGCTCGGCGAGGAGGTTCTCGACGTCGCGCCTCGCTAAGACGAGTCGAATGCCCGTTTGCCGCGACAATTGCTCTCGAAGGAAACGAACTCCGTCCCACTCCGTGCTAGGATTCTCCGTCTTGTGGTCCGAATGAGTCTGCGAAGCTGACGATGGACACGAGATGTCGACGTCTGGAAAGAGGTCGATCGCGTCGTTGATTCCTCGCACGTTTCCAGTCATGATGTCCGCGGGCGAAGAAAAGGCGTCCTCTTCAGACGATGTCAACTCTGCCCGCACGGAAGCCGGCTCACTCGACAACAACGCGCGATATGCGTCTCTTTCGAAGAGCGAGTAAACTTCACTCTCTGATACGTTACCTACGGCTACGTTCCCGCGCATGACTTCGGGAGAATCGTGCAGCATCGCGCGCTCGGCTTGAGAAAGCTGCACCGCGAATTGATTCCCGGGAAGTAACATTGGAGGACAGTTTGATCCCTCAACCTCAAGATCGATGCGTCCGATGCCGTCCGGTGCGAAAACCATGCGCTCCATGATCGCCTCTCCGTTGATGGAACACACTGGCCAATCGACGTGCGAAGCCATCTTCAGCGTGATCAAATGCGCCGATTCCGATGCCACCGCTTCGGACACAACCTCAAGCGGCTTCACCACCAACCCGTTCTGACGATCACAACTGAGACATAGCCCGGCCCAATCGTGATCATGCGAGCGCATGTTTCCACAAATAATCACAACGCAGTATTTATCTGATTCTGGGTTCATGGGATAGGCGCGCGAAATGTCCTACGCGTTCCGAGACGACGCGAAGGAAGAGACATGTCAGACGGGTTCAATCGTGATCCGCGAGCGGTGACGCACCTCGATGAGACGTTCCCGCGCCTCTTTCAAACTATCGCGCGATGAGTCGGTCCAGTCTTTGCGCCGAGTCTTCGGTCCCATGATGCCGCGTCGCGAAATGAAGTGCAGCTGTTACGATGTGAAACTTGCTAGAATTTGGAATGTTTTACAACGCGGAAAGAAATAATGCACGGACCCGGCTACGAGCCCGCACGCGCGTCGGCCTCCCAGCCGAACGTGAAAAAAGCAATCTTCTATCTACAGTGGCTAATTCGTAAACGCGTCACCCTTGGACCAACCGTAGTACGAAATGAGTTTATCGATGGCGAGACACGCCAACGTAAGAGGTCCTAGCAAGCCAAGAAAGTTGCCGACCATGAAATGTTTCAAACTAATAGAACTCAGCGCCAATGCGTAGTTCAAGCTGGGCGAAAGAAATAAAAACGTCCTCAAAATGGCAACCGTCGCCACCGGACGCCTGTCCAACCGCATTAACATCTTCTTGACAAAGGTCCACCGCACGTTTGTCAACGCCTGGCCACCCACGCGCCTCACGACGACAAACGCAAAGCCACACGACAACGGCGCGATGACCAACGACAACAACCAGCCGATAAATTTGCCCCACTTAAGTATCCCAGCGGTGACGAAAACCATCGCCGGGAGATGCAAGAGTTCTGCCAAAGCGAACCCAAAGACGTAGATTGCGATGCCGAGCGTTCCGAAGTCGTCAATCACTCTGTGCACCTCCCTCGGGCTCAGCACCGACGCATCCGGCCAACCGTTCTCCGCGACGTATCTCATCGCTTTCACGCATGCGTACACCACCGCCGCAGCGACGGTCGCGCCGCCGACGCGCAACGCAGCTCGCGCACGACTCGCGGCGTTAGATTTCACACCGCTTTTGTGCCCGCTCGACGTCGACGTCGACGTCGACGCGGCCGCGGCGTTGCGATAGGCACCGCGCGGGGGCGCGGCGTCGAGAAGGGTCTCCTCGCTTCCGGACACGGCGCGCGCGGGCGCCGACATGTCGTCGACGGCCCCCGAACGTGAGCGCACTACTGAAGACTGCGCTTCACAACGACGCGCGCTGAAAAGACGATGACGATAGGACCGACGACGCTCGCGCGCGTCGCGACGACGACGACGACGACAACGACGCGAGATACGGAACGGCGACGATGGGCGCGTTCGATGACGCCCGCGAAGTTCGCGACGACGACGACAACGACGCGCGCGCGCGTGCGGGCTCGAGCGGCGTTCGACGCGCAACACGTCACGGACCTCGCGAACGCATTCGATGCGGTCAATTTGGACTTGACGCTGAGCGACGCGGAGGAAGCGCTTGGCAAGGCGGCTTTTGCGTCGCTCTCCGTCGCGTCAACGATCTTCGCCGGAAAGGTACGACGGAGGGAAACGACGGTGTTGACGTGGGAGTGTTTTGGTTGCCATGGGCTGAGGGTTACGGCTGTGACAAGCGCGCACGTTTCGCGAAGCGAGATGCAGAATGAGAGGAGAAGATGACCGATGCGGGATGGTGAAGTGAACGCGTGACTGACGAGTCGTTTGTGTCGTTTTGGTTTGCTTTTACGCGTCGCGTACAGGCTATCTTTACGGATGAAAAGCGCGCCGGCAAGTTGGAGCAGTACGGAATGTACGCGGGTAACGCCTCGCTCTTCGGATTACTCGCCGCTCGCTGGGTGGAAAGCGGACACTTTCCGCTCAGTAACATGTATGAATCTTTATTATTCTTAGCCTGGGGTATCACGGCCGTTCACTTGGTGGTGACGGAGCGCGATGGCTTCTCCAAGAGTGCCATTCCAGGCGCGCTCGCTGCGCCGACGGCGGCGTTAACTGTAGCGGGTGCGACTTTGGCGCTTCCGGCCGAGCTACAGCGGGCAACAGCGCTTGTTCCGGCGTTGAAGAGCAACTGGTTGATGATGCACGTCAGCGTCATGATGCTTAGCTATGCTACGCTGCTCGTTGGTTCGTTGTCGTGCGTTTCATACCTCGTAGTGGACGCGTCTCAAGACTGGGCCATGGCGAAGGGCGCTCTGGAAAAATTAGATGGACTCGTTGACAAAAACGGCGAAGGCGAACGCGTGCGTAACAGGCCTAAGGTGAGTGCCGCGGTCGCGACGGAGGGAGGGGACACCGCGGTTGCGGTGGAGACCACTACGGATTTCAGCGGAGAACTCGCCATTGAAGCGCCACGGGGCGGCGAGCGCATCTTGACGGAGATGGACAACCTGGCATACCGATGCCTCGGTGCTGGTTTCGCGCTCTTGACTGCCGGTCTCGTTTCTGGTGCAGTTTGGGCGAACGAGGCGTGGGGTTCTTATTGGTCGTGGGATCCTAAGGAAACGTGGGCGCTCATCACGTGGCTCGTGTACGCAACGTACTTGCACTCCCGTCTAGTCGCTGGATGGAGCAAGAAGGATTCTTGCGCTGTCGGTGCAGCCGGGTTCCTCGTCGTTTGGGTGTGCTACGTCGGCGTCAATCTCTGGGGCGTCGGCCTTCACTCTTACGGATGGTTTGCTAACAAGTGAGCGCCAAATCCAAGCTTTACCTCGCGCTCGCCTTTATGTACTTATTCGATCATTCGTTCATTGTTATCATGATTTTACCTTCTTAGCTCTATTATCTTTCTCCAAGTTCGCGATTGAATGACTGCTCAGAAATCGACAATGCGCTTGCCTTCTTCGCCTTCGACGTTGCGAAAGACTCTGCGAAGTGATAAAGTTCAGA
>Ga0255743_10001611_pt1 | contig 19218 bp, 13 predicted proteins | sample 101ome_19_FD_179950 | JGI IMG/M metagenome (GOLD analysis project Ga0255743, IMG submission 179950) | Coastal salt marsh microbial communities from the Groves Creek Marsh, Skidaway Island, Georgia - 101405AT metaG (version 2) | ecosystem: Environmental > Aquatic > Marine > Intertidal zone >... | reverse complement strand
TTAAGGACCCCTGAGCACGTTTGCGCATGCATGGCCGAGCGACCTCGTGGTGAGCGACCCTAAGCTATCACACTGTATAACCATACAGAGACGACACCGCGACGGCCGAAAATTCGACGCGTCGACATCACGTGTTTGCCACGCGTCACATTTTTCACGAATTTTCGCCAAGGTAGAAACACCCGGGTGTACATGTTGCGTAATGATCTGATAGTGCTAAAGGTGAGTTATGACTCGTCAAATATTTATTGAGTCATGAACGGTCATTGAAACGCTACCCCTTACCGAGTAAATGGTTTTACGCTCCATCGCCGAGCACACCGTCGGTCGTTCCTGTACGATTCCAGGCGACTGGGTGTGATGAGGGCGCGTGACGATGCATTCCGTGCGCACTCGTAGATTACTTGTACTCGTATACACACACGCGCGCACACACACGCGATGCCTCTCCGCGCGTCACGGTCGGCGCCACGCACCGACCATCGTTCGTCTCGGTCCCACTCACCCGCGAGCGAGCGTCGACATCCGTCTCCGAGACGCATCGCGCGAACGCATCGCCCGTCGCCCGCACTCGACGACGCGCGACATGGGTCGACGACGAAATGAGTTCCCCGTCGATATCGTCCTCGAACAGGAGTTTTACGACGATCCCGCGTTTCACGCCGCGGCGCCGGTGCGCGCGACGACTCGCTCGATGGATCGACGGTGGGGAGACGCGACGCGAGCGAATCCAATCCATCCACGCCGCACGAACGACTGACGACCGCGCGCGCGCAGGATGCGTATCTGTGTCCGCTCACGCTGAAAGTGATGCGGAACCCCGTGGTGGTGACCAAGACGGGGCGGACGTACGAGAAGGTGGCGATCGAGGCGTGGATCGCGCTCAATCGCTCGGAGCCCTACGACGCGCGCGTGCGATTAACCGACTTTTACGAAGAATGTTCGAGCAACACCGCGTTGTATGCGCTGATCGATCACTTCGTGCGCTCGGTGCGAACGATGGAACCGGGTGCACTTCTGGACGGTACCGTGGCGCAGCGCATGAAGCGCGCGGCGGCGAAGACGACCGTCGTCGTCGTCGAGCGCAACGTTCACGTCTTCAAAAAGCAAGCGTCGTCGCTTCCGGCCGACGTCGATCTGAAAACGTTGGAGAAGGGTCTGATTCCGGATGTGCGGAGACAGAAAAAGAAGGAAGGCCAGGAGGACGTCGCGGGCGACGTCGTGTTCCCGGAAGAGCTCCCGGATCGCGCGTACATTCACGTCACGTCGCTCGAGTTTCCCGACGGTTCTGAGCCGGCTGACGGTCGCTTCTTTCGATTCGACATGGACGAACTCACACGCGTGATAGGGCACGATTGGGTGAACGACGACTCGGAGGCGTACAAGACGGAAAACTTTAGCGTCAAGACTGGGAAAGGTGCGACGTTTTGTACGTATCGCAACGAAACGCGGAGCGCCGTCGTCGTCTTCGCCGGACCCGACGGCGCGGGCGTGGGGTGCTACCACCCCGTGGCGAGCGCGCGGCCAGGCGATTGGGTGGTGAATGAACCCATCGAGCTCACGTCGTATCGCGGGATACCGAAAGGTCTGCGCTTCATGGATCCGAGTAAGATTGTCTCCATGAAGTATCAATGGGACAGAATCGGCGACGAAGGGGCCATCTTGAGCTCTGGTATGAACGGAGAGCGCGAGGAACAAATACTTCCCGGTCAGAGCGGCATCTATCCGTTGGATGTCAAGTACAGGGGTAACCGAATCTACCCTTGGCTCCAAATCAGCGTCAAACTCAAGTATCCGACTGGAACGGACCCTGAACTGATAAACGGACGTCCAATCACGCCGATCGGCCTCTTCGTCGATAATCGTCTTTTATTGCAGCGAGGTGGATGCGTTCAGGTTTACAACTGTCGCAATAACGAACCGTACCACGATGAATACAATGGAGATGGACCTCATTTCCGAGGGGGAATGCAAACGGACGATGATAATTTGCAGCACTTTGGCGCGTTGTTGTTCCACCGGGACAGACTCTATCAATCCGTGACGGATTTCAAGTTCAATGTGCGAATGCCAGACATCGGTCCGTCAGGCGTTCCGTGCTTCAGTAAAGAGGGCGGTGGTGGTGTGCACATCGGCTTATTGGAGGGCGATCCCGACTGGTTGAAGGTGGGTAAGAACGAGTGGCCCACGGAGCGAGAGGGAAACGTCGGCGCCACGTGCGACGACGACGCGTCGAAGTGGAGCGACAAGTCAATCTCGGGTCCTAACGCAAGGGATATCGACGAATTCTTCGTGTATAACCCCAACAAGAAGATTCCGACGAAACAGCGAACGTACAAGACGGCTACCGGCGACACGATTGTGAAAAAGGTCAAATCGGATGCCTTCGTGTTCCCGCGGCAGCGAAGAAAACTCGTCGACCCGCACCTCGACGTGGTGAGCGTGGACTATCCCGGGGACGTCATGCCTGGAAAGGAGGAACCCGAACCCAAGGGAAAATGGTTTCGCTTCAAAAGCGAGCAACTGTCTGAGATTTGCGGAGTCTCCGATTGGGGCGACGGCAACTTGGAAGGTTGGAAAACTGGCATCATCAAAAGCGGCGAAGGCGCGTCGTTCAGCGTCGCCGATCGCGATCGAGGCGTCATCGTTTTCCAACACAAGAGCGGTTTGGGCGTCGGCTGCTCGAATCCGTGCGACTACGCGCGCGCGGGCGAATGGAAAGTGGGCGACCGCCTCAAGTTGTCGGCGTTCTCGAATGAAAATCAGCCGCCGCCGTACACCTTCGCGATGTCGATTGACGAATACATTTGTCAAACGGAGACGGGATGGAACCTTCCCGGCCATTTGATCCGTTTCGGGCAATGCGGTCTCGTCGGTCCGTGGTGGAAAGAGATGGAGATTGAATTTAAAATTGAAGAGGCGTCGGTGGGGACGAGAATTTACGGCGTGCACACGGACGCGTCTTATGAATCTCTACCGTTTACGGCGAAAGCGCTGCGTTCAGACGGCGAGTGGCACGACATCGAACTCAGTACGAGAAGCGTGCCATGGGGACGCGCGTTCGCGTCCATCATGGACGACGTGTCCGCGGTGCGCGTGCGTTGGGAGTCGACTGATTTGGGCAAACTTGCCAACTCGACGTATCGCTCGGGCGGCGGTATACACGCCAACCTTCTCGGCACGTCGACCGCGTTCAACGTTCTCGACGTTCGACACAGCGGACATCCAGCGGATGGATCCATCTTTCGTTTCGACAAGGACGCCATTCGCGCGGCGACGTGCGGCGTCGCGGATTGGCAGGGTCGGTACGACGTGCTGAATTTACGAAGCGGTAAAAAGGGTGAAGTGATGCTCCTGGACGAGGCGGACGCGAAGGTGTTGGAGGCGTACTCGAAGACTTTGGTGAAGAGAATGACGGCGCCCGAACCCGCGGCGCCACGGGCGCCCGTGGCGCCGCCGTCCGTCGTCGTCGTCGACACGCCCGCGGCGACGCGAGTGCCGGCTCAACCGCAACCGCAACGCTCGAAGGGCTTGTTTTCGTGCTGCTTCTCCGACCCAGCGCCGCCGGTGGCGCCGAGCGCGTACGTCGACGAACCGACGGCGACGACGATGGTCGTGTACAAAGACGTGTACATCGACGAAGCGTCGCCGCCCGAGAAACCGCCGAAGCCCGTTCCTTCGCAAGCGTCCGCGGCGGTCGACGTCTTGGGCTTTGGATACTGGGTCGACGATGCAAAAACGCCCGCTCTGGCGCCGGGCGATTGGCAGATCGGCGATATCGTCATGTTGGCTCGAGCCGACTTGGACGTCGATGACGTCGCGCCGTCGGTGCTCGAAGAAGGCGACCGCGGCGTCACCGCGCTCGAGCGAGTCAAGTCGGTCGCCGCCGCCGGCGATTGGGCAAACATTAGGTTCATTTTGAGCGAAGACGTCGCGAACATTCCGCTTCCGAACATTTAGAGCAGCAGCAGCCAGCGTTGAAATAACAGTCAGGCCGGGTAAGGGTTTAGGCGTCTCGCCGCGTCCACCTGATCGACGAAGTGTAACGACAGGAGCGGCACCAACGCCTCGAACGCCTCGTCCTCGTACAGTGCCGGCGTCGACACGACGTCACCCGGAAGCGACGCCGCGTACGCTCCCAAGAGCGGCGACGTGCTCGACGGTTCGCGTCTCGCCAGCGCCAACGCCAACGCCATGACGACGTCGTCGCTCATAGACCTGAACACCGTTTATATATGTACGACTCGTCCTGTCCAGGAAAAATGTATCACACCGCTTCAGACGCTTCAGAGAGTCCCTACATGACGGACGAGTCATGAACCGTCGATAAGTACGTACTTTACATTGTGTAGTGCCAATTTTTACCACCGATGTGTGCGTCGGAGATGTCGCATCGGAAGAGTAACCAACACCCAAAACCCAATCGCTCGTCTCGACTCGGCGACGCGCGCTCGAGCGTCGGCGGCGCCCGTCATGAAGGACGCGCGCGTGGACGCGGAGACACCGCTGCTGTCTCACGACGATGAGGCGCGACGATGGACGGCGACGCGACGAAAAGTTGTCGTCGGTGGATTCGCCGCGGCATCGGTCCTGGGCGTCGCCGCGCTCACACCCACGGGCGAGCTCTTCACCTCGATGCTGCGAGCGAAGCATCGTCCGTGGAAACCGTGTAAGGGATGTCCGTTGCTCGCACCCGCGCCCTCGGGGACGCAAGGTGCGGTGACGTTCAAGTTGCACACGTATTGCAAGACGGACGCGACAAAGAGGGAACACGGAGATTTCTTCTTGGAGGGAACGAAGGAGGCGTACATCGTTCGACACAACTATCGCGCGTCAAAGTTTTTTGAAATCAATGACGGGATCAAGATGGATCGGGTCAAGTTTACGGGCGGTGAATGGGGATATCAAGTGACGACGAACCAAGTGAACTTTGAGTGGGGGTTTGCGTTAAAAACCGAGAACGGGAACTCGGATGCAGATGTGTTGAAGGAAATCGGCAAGCGTGACTCACTTTTGTCGTACGAACACTGCACGCAGAAATATGGGTCGTACTTCAATCGCGTCATGACTCTCGAGAGCGGATCGACGAGGGAGTTTGTCTTTGGGTCGTGCGACAGCGTATGCCCGCCAGATTACGTGGACACGGCATATGCGAGATACTTGGGCGATTCAGGGGAGAAGATTCCGTCTTGTAGCTCAGGAAATACGTTCGATTTCGGCGCTGCGAGTGACGCGCGTTCTCTCTCGTTGATCACGGCTGTTCTCACCAAAGGTGGCGCTCACGACGCAAAGTTCGGGCGTCAGGCCGCGTTCCGCGACAAGAAGTTTGAGCAAACGAAGCAGCAATCGCGATGGCTCATCGCGGGTACCGAAGGTATCGACAGATCGATGATGAAGATTGCGTATATCACCACAACGTTGACGAATGGTCGTCTACTGGGCTGTCAAAGTGCCACCAAGAAGGTAATGTTTCCCGGTGGAACATGCTCCCACTCGTGGTGCTCTCCACTCTCCTACGACATGTCCATCAAGGCAAATGATGAAGCCGTCGATTTCGACGGCACTCTGGAGGTGTCTGCGCCGTTATTCACCCTCGGACAAGCCGGTGATTCAGTTCCTAAGGAGTATTTCAAGGCGTTCCAGTATGGAGCCTATCTCACGACGTACACTATGCACGAAGCTGGAACGTGGGGATCTGACATGGACGTGCGTCGCATCATCATCAACGGCGGTTCGACTTGTGGCTCAAGTTCTTTCCAAGGAAATTGCGTTGGCGTTTATTCGGCGTTCATCGATACCACAAAAACAAATACGGCCACGCAACAGTACTGGGTCATGGCGGCGCTCGTGGGCGACAACGAAACTATCAAGATGATGCAACTTCGAGTATACCTAGAAAACGGCGCCGTCAAGGTTCAAGCGCTTACACGCGCGTGGAAAAATGATAACGGCTTCCAGGGCACGCAAGGTACGACGCGCAGTGGATTCGATTACGATCCTTTCCGCGACGACATCGATATTCCCAACTTTTTCAAAAACAACGACGGCTCTGCGAGCACCGGATACGACGTCGGTAGTCTGAAATGGCTCCTTGCCCCGGAGATGTTGCCCACACTTGAGAGCATGACCGAGATCCATTCGATTGCTTAAGTCGATGTACTGGTTCTTTCCCGTTGATTTCCGGCGCACTCCATGACCATCGAAAGAGTCGCCACAATCGTCGTTGTCGCGTCGTCGCGTCGAATTTTGTACCGTAGTGGTGAGTCTGTATGAGTATACAGTGTGATAGCTTAGGGTCGCTCACCACGAGGTCGCTCGGCCATGCATCAGCAAAGTCGCTTAGGGGTCCTTAAAACGTTATTCTCTCCGGCGTTGGTGTTCAACATGCGTCCGTCGCGTAGTAGAAACATGTAATTCAGCGTACGCGGAAGCGTTTCTCCAAAATCGTGGTGTCGTCGTCGTCTCGTCGATGTGTGTGCCGTCGTGGTGTCGTCTTGTCTTGTTGTCTCTCCCGTCTGTATGGTATACAGTGTGGTGCGTGAGGGTCTCTCGCTCTGTTTCGTATGTTTTCCAGTGTGTGGACGATGCGCTCGTTGGGTGAGGTGACGTGCTCTTCTAATTACTACAACTTAGACTAGTTCATCCACGCACGTGCCTTCTCCAGTTCCGAGCGCACGACTTCGAGGCGTACAAGTCTTCAAACTTTGGATCGCGCGACATGGTCGTCATCAGCTGCTCCTCCGTGGGACACGGGCAGCTCACCTCGGCTGGCCGCTGGCCGTTCTCTCGCGTGGGCACGTGTAAATTCACGTATTGAACATATCCTCTGCTGTAATTGATGATGGATTCGGCGGAACCGCCGAAGATGTTCGCGACGACTTCATGGTGAAGCCAACGACATTGCTGCATCATGCGTCTCGGCGCCGGCAACGCCGGTTCGTAGCACTTGGTCCAAAATTTATCTTCTTTGTCCTCATCGCGGTCACCGTAACTCTGGTTAAACTCTTGATCAATGACGCCGGGGAGTCTGCCTATGTCCGCGTCGACCCAAAAGTACTTGGACGCTCGCATTTTACTCGATATCTCGCCATTGTGCACCTTTTCGACGATTTCCCCGAAGATTGGAATCTTATTCACCCACACCGGCACGTGCGCCTTGCGACACTGCGTCAGCGTCAACGGAAAGTCTCGCATCGTTCTGACCTCGCAGTGCACGTTCCCTTTACCGAGCGGCGCGTGAACGCTCGTCACGTTGCGACCGACTTCGTACCAATGTGTGACCATGTCACACATGTCGACGCCGTCCTCGACGAAGAGTGTGTTCACGGCTGCGTTGCCGTACTTGCACGCCGTCTCGCGAATACCCCACAAGTACTCTCCCGCGGAGTGATGCGACGGACGTCGGAGACGCCAAAATCCAGCCACGTACGTCGCGTTCGAAAGCATGGCGCGCACGTCGTCGGACACCGGCGCGGCGGTGTTCATGTCGACGCCGTCGCAGTGAGGCGGCAACTTGTGCCAAGATTCGCGCGGGAGTCCACGCCCACGTCGCGACCCGTGCCGAGATTCGTGCGGGCGCCCACGCCCACGTCGCATCGTGCGGTCCCCCACGTATCGTATGGGCGCCCACGTCGTCGCGGACACCGCGAGCAAAGACACGGCCCCGATTACCATCGCGGACAGCGAGAGCAGACGCCGACGATTCGCGAAGAGTCTACCGCCGCGCGCGCCGTCCGCCTTGTCCGATTGCCAACACCCACCATCCAGGAGCGCCGTCGACTCGTCGACGCCGTCCAGGAGCGCGCGAGACGATGCGAGCGGCATGTCGAGACGATCCCGGTGCGTGTCGCGTCCTCGCTCGCGTTGATCCACGCGCGTCCACGCGAACAATGACGCCGTCGAACGCGTCGTTCTCTCGCGACGGGTGGTTTTTGTTTTGCTGTTTAGCCCGACGCGCGCGTCTTCGGTGGATAAATATCCCACGGCTTGGGAGGAGTCCCTCCGAGATCGACGAGTCATGAACGGTTAAATGTTATAATACATTGTGTATTTTACCAGTCTCGGTCGTCTCGACGCACGACGCGCGGTGCCTCTCCGTCCAATCCTCGTGCTGGCACTCCTTCGAACAATACCGCGCCACCTTACACCGCGCGCATCGCTTCACCCCCGCCTTCGCGCACCCCATGTTCTGGCATCTATCCGCGCCGACGACCAATTCCGCGCGCGCCTTGTCGAGAATGTCCTCTCGCACGTCGCGAGGAAGGCTCTGCATCGCTTTGAGCGCCGTCGCCTTGGCGCGCGCATCGATCGGTCGTTTCCCGTCACCACCCATCGTCACCCGAACGCGCGCGTCGGACGATGGCGCGCGCGATGCGCGATCGATGTCGACGATTCATTCAACGTCACAAGGGGCACATTGGGCGTTTTTGGGCGTTTTTGGGCGCGCTTTTGGGTGACGACTCGGCACGGTCCCGGCATTGCACTACATCGGTCCCTGGATCGCACTACATCGGTCCGAGGTTATTAAGTACACTACATTGAGTACACTTTAGGGACCGATGGAGTGCAATGCCGGGACCGTGCCGAGTATTTTTTCCGCGCTTTTGAGTGATGATTGATTGATTGACTTTCGTGCGTCCCCTCGTCCCCACACCGCGACGGGACGACGGACGGGACGACCGACGACCGATCGAGGAGAATCGACGACCGCGAACGATTATGACGATCGCGATGCGAGCGTTCGGTACGCGCGCGCGCGCGAGGAAACGGTGACGCGAGGCGACGCGAGCGTCGATGAGAAAACGATGACGGCAACTCAAGGGACGCGATGATGAAAGAATGATTGATTGACTGACGCGACGGCGCGTCTCGCGCGCGCAGCGGCGATGAGCGCGGACTTGAAGTCGTTCGAGACGATCGACGCGACGCGACACGACGTAGACGATGATTCGATCGGTTACGACGTGCTGTACTGCGGTATCTGCCATACCGACCTACATTTTGTGCACAACGACCTCGGCGGCACGAAGTATCCGCTCGTGCCGGGTCACGAGGTCGCGGGCGTGGTGACCGAGGTGGGGAAGAACGTGACCAAGTTCAAGGTGGGGGATAAAGTGGGCGTCGGGTGCATCGTCGACTCGTGTCTGAAGTGTAAAGAATGCGCCGCCGACGAGGAGCAGTATTGCGAAAAGGGCATGACGATGACGTACGGCTACGAAACCACGCACGGTCGCGCGGGACCAAACGGGCAACAGACGATGGGTGGGTACTCGACGAGGATGGTGGTGAACGAACGCTTCGCCATCAAAATCCCCGACACCGCGCCGCTCGATAAAGCGGCCCCGCTCTTGTGCGCGGGAATCACTCTGTACGATCCGATCAAGCAGTTTGGCGTCAAAGCCGGCACGCGCGTCGGCGTCGCGGGCGTCGGGGGCTTGGGCATGATGGGCATCAAGATTGCCGCCGCGCTCGGCGCTGAGGTCACAGCCATTTCTCGCTCAAAAGCGAAGGAGGCCAAGGCGAAATCGTTTGGCGCCAAGCATTTCGTCTCGATGAACGACGAAGCCTCCGTCGCCGCCGCCGCCGGTTCGTTGGATCTCATCCTCGACACTGTTTCCGCGTGTCACGACAGCGAACCGTACGCGAACATGCTCGATAAGCGCGGTACGTTGTGCATGCTCGGCTTGCAAGTGACGCCCGTGGCCGTCAACGCCACCCAGTTCGTCTTCACGCGAAAGAGCGTCACGGGGTCGTTGATTGGTGGAATCAAGAACACGCAAGAGATGATTGATTTTTGCTGCTCGCGAGACATTTACCCGGAAATCGAAGTCATCGACGTCACGAAAGCGCCCGACGCGCTCCAAGCGCTGGCGGACGGCAACTGCTCCGGCGTTCGATACGTCATCGATTGCAAAACGATTCAATAGGCGACGGCGCATCTTTGATGATTGAATATATCTCTACGCACAACAAGTCTACTTTTTAATGTCCCTCGGACGCCAACAATTCTAACAACGCTCGCACGACGGGCGTCGACGTCAAGTCCGCGCTCGGATGGTTGATCCGCTCTACGAGTAACTCGTCGACGCGCGCGCGCAATTCTTTGATGAGCACGCCGATTCGAGCCGGCGCTTGAAACGTCGCCCAGTCGTCGACTCGAACTAGTCCTTTTTCGTGGTCGACGCCGATGTCGCCGCCAAACAAGAGCAACGCGTAGGCGCCGACCATCGTATTGTCTCTGATGAAGACTTTGGCCGTCTCGACGCGCTCGCTGTACACAATCCATCGGCTTTCGTATTTTCCACAGTGGAAATTCACTGACGTCGGATGTAAGAAGACCCTGCCGAGATCTTTCGAGTAGTATTTCAGCTCGCGACCGTCGGCGATTTTCGCCACGGCTCCGGACGTCGTCTGCGTGTACTTTGTCTGAGGGTGCTTGACACGCACGACGTGCGGATAAAATCCAGCGACGAGCGCAGCCTTGATCACGCGCGTCACGTCAGAGTTGGAATCCGCGCGTCCGCCGCCGAAACCATCGCGTCGCATTCTGTTCAAATAATCTCTGTGCAAGAACCCCAAGTCGGCGAGAATTGAGGCGTAATCGAGCCGACTCGATTGCACGGCTTCAAGCGCCTGCTGACTGAGAAAGTATTCGTCGCAGTACCTTCGTTCGCTCGATTTTCCTTTTGATTTGGCCTGCACCCATCCGCGATACGCCGCCACCATGGTCAAGTGATCGCTTCTACTCGTCGCGCTCAGACTCCGCTTCGCCTTGTCCGCGGCGTCGCGATTATCCTTTGGCGAATAAAACAACGGACGACCAGACATGGCGCCGGCGATGGTCAAGATTGGATCCAAACAACCCAGAATTGCTCCGAAGAGCAGCATTTTACCGATTCGCGCGTCGACGGGCATCTGCGACAGATGACGACCGAGAGGCGTCAATTCTTCGCGCTCGTCGAACGCGCGAAGGTCTCTGAGCTCGTCCACGGCCGCGGCGACGGCGCTCGCATCCGGCGGCGACAAGGCGGCGGCGAGCGTCTTGGATACGTGTTCCCCACTCATGGCTTTAATCGACAGGCAAAGCTGCTGAAGCGGCGTTCGAAGCATTTCTGGCGGTTGCTGCGGCGACATGTTGGCAAACTGCGAGCGACTAAACATGGCGAAACGAGCGCCCGGCGCCGTACGTCCGGAACGACCGCGGCGCTGCTTCGCTGCCGCTTGCGAAACCCACGTATCAGCCAACACGGATAAGCCTCTGAGACTATCGTATTGCATCTCCTTGGCGCGACCGGTGTCGATGACGTAGCGAACGTCATCAATCGTCACGGATGTTTCCGCGATGTTTGTCGCCACGACGATTTTTCTCACGCCCTCCGGCGCGCGTTCAAAAATTCGACGCTGATCCTTTGAGGACAGCGAACCGTAGAGCGGCAAGATGCGCAGCGCGCCGACTTCACTTTCCTCGAGCAGACTTGAGTGTTCGAGTTTACGAATCAAACGCGCGATTTCAAATTGACCGGGCATGAAGACGAGAATCGCGCCGAGCGGCACATCCTTCGGCTTTTTCCCAGCCACCGGCGGAGGGACGAGCGCGCTCGGCCCTTCCTCGATCTCGGTCCGTATGATTGCGCTGATCAACTGCTCGATAGCGTCGTAGTTTATGATGCTCTCGTCGACGTTTTGGATGCTTCTCTGAGTTTGCGTCGAGTATCCCGCCAACGCTCGAGACGCCTCGGCGAGGAGCGACGTTCGAAGTCGCTCGTCTTCGATTTGTTTTACCGAAGCAGTCGTCGACGCGTCCGCGTCGGTTTCAAGACTCGCTTCCGGCGCGCGTTTCACCTCGTACGTGCTGTCGTCATCGACGAGATCCCAATCGTCCGGAACGTCGCGTTCGTCGTCCTCGTTGTCCTCGTCGTCCGACGCGTCGTTCGCGTCTTCTCCCTCCAGACCGAGCGCGACTCTCTCGGCTTTACGTTTCGCCGCCTTTTCTGCGAGGAGCGATTCAACCTGCGCGTTTGATTTCACCTTTTTGATTTGCTTGCGCTTGGCGTACGGTCCGCTCTTACCCACCGCGTGTCCAGTCATCTCGAAAACGTCCTCTAAAAAGTACTCGCGAACCGGATGCGTGAATCCCGCGATGTGCACCTGCGTCGTCGACACGCCGGCGACGTCGGCGATTTTCGACGGATGCTTAAAATAGTCGTCAAACAAATCGGCGTCGGCCGTTGCGGACATGAGCACAATTCTGAGCTTTGGATTCTTCGAGACGACTCTTCGCAAGAGCAAGAGCAACAAATCTGAATCCACCGAACGCTCGTGCACTTCGTCCAAGACGACGTGCGTCGTGTCGGCGAGGAGCGGATCAGAAAGTAAACGTCGAAGCAACACACCTGTGGTGCAAAACAATAGTCGCGTCTTGCTCGATTGTTTCGATTCCAGACGAACGGAGTATCCGACGACGTCGCCGCATTTTTCGCATCGCTCGGCGGCGACGCGCTCGGCGAGTCCGATGGCGGAGATGCGTCTCGGCTGCGTCACGATGATGTTCGTCGCGCCGCCCCGTCCGGCCGCGATCTCACTCTCTAAAATGAACTGAGGAACCTGCGTCGATTTGCCGCATCCAGTCTCTCCGCTCAGGACGACGACGGACGACGAGTCGACGGCGCGCGTCACCTCCTCTCTCGATCCGCTCGCGGGCAAGTTGGAGCGCACGTTCATCATGGCGTACTTTTCACCCACGCCCATCTTGGCCGAGTTGAGATAGTCGTTCCACGCCGCGAGTAGACGTTTGTTCTCCGATTCAATCTCGCTCGGCGACAAGCCCGAGCGGCGCTCGCGCCTCGCGGATTTCTCCTTGCCCTTGACGGCGGGCGTCGGGACGATTTTCGAACCCTCGACGGCGGCGCGCGGTTTCGGAATCTTCGCATTCGCGGACGCGCCGACGTCGACGACGTCGTCGGTGCCCCGCGTGGGCGCGGACTTTGTCACGAGACTCGGCGCGGCTTCGACGAAGGTGTACACGCACGGCGTTCCGGTGCCGTCGACGGCGTGCAGCGCCAACTCTCGAGTCGCGCACATGAACGCGTCCCTTCGTTCGCCTCCAGCGTGGAACGCGATCACCGGCGGTTCCACGCTCGGGTACCCTTTACCCTTGGGTCGATAAATTTCCAAGAATCCCGTCTCGCCGCTCTCGGTGTCGACGCGCACGCTGATGCCTCCGTCGACGCGCGAGACGCGGTCTTCGCCGCAAATCGCGTCGATGGCCACGAGCTCATCCTCCCAGTCCTCGTCGGTGGCCTCCGGATCGCCTCTCGGCCACGACGCGTGCTCGCGCGAGATGCCGCGCAATACTTTCCCGAAGAGAAGACTCAGCGCGTCGACGCGGTTCGGACGCGCGCGCCACGCGTCTTCGCACGCCGCGCGATCGTACCCGCGCTCCCACAACCACTCCACGTCCGGATCCGTCGGCCTCGAATCGTCCGTCACCGCGCTCTTCCCTTTGCTGAGCAACACCAAGCCTCCCTCGTTGAGCGATTTCGGCGCGTACGTCGCCGGAAGTCGATCTTCGGGCACGTGCACGCACAACCAACCGACGGCGGCGTCCACGGCGCTCGCCTCGGTCGATTTCGTCGCCTTGCTCGCCGCGAGCGCGTCGTCGCGCCCGAATCCTAAACTCTCCAATTTCACGCACAGTTCGTTCGCGCTCGCGTCGTCCGCGCGCTCGTCGTCGCCGTCCCCGTCGTCGTCCTCGCTCTCGTCGTCGGACGACGCCGGCGCGAAGCGTTCGCGCAAAATCGCGTCTATGAGCGACCGTTTCTCTTCGCTCATCGTCAAGACTTGCGCCGACTCTTGTTTCGCCAAACGTTTCATTCGTTCCACGCGCTCTTCCTCCCACTTCGCCCGTCGCTTGGCGTCCTCGATGCGTTTCTGTTCCATCTCTTCGCACCTCGTAAAAATATCCTTGTACTCCGTCGGCAAGAGTCGTCGCAACGGAAGCGAGTGCGCAATCTTTGCCAACGCCACGACCGCGACCCGGTGTTCCGCCTCGGCTTTCGTCGCGCACTTCTCCTTCCAATGGAAGATTTTATCCTTATCCGGCTTGTGTTTATCCCGAAGGATGAGTCTACACGTCCACCCTCCGCCGCCGCGCTCGCCCTCCGTCTCCGTCTCCGCCGCGTCCTCCTTCGCCTTGAACACGGGCGCCTTGAACTCTTTGTGCTTTTGCACAAACTCTCTCAAAATCGTGCTGGGAAGTTTACAACTCATCCTCGAAAACGGCGTCGACACCGCGCTCGTCTTCCCGTTCGGATCCGCCGCCGCTCGTTCCCTCGCCGCCGCCTCCTTGGCGCGTTCGCGCTCCTCGATGATGAGTCTCGCCTTGGCGCTCGCCCCGCTCTTCACCGCCGTCGATTCTGAATCGCTCACGGACGCCACCGCATCGGCGTGTTGTCTCGCGATGTGTTGTTTCAATCGATCTTGTTGTTTAAATATTCTATCGCAGTGCGGACACGGCATCTCTTTCGACGCTTTGACCTGCGCCGGGTCGAATCCACCCTTGGAGCTCATCGCCCCCGAGGCGACGATGCCTCGCTTTGCTTTGGCGAGCGCTTTTTTCTGCGCGTTCGAGGGCGCCATCGTCGTCGTCGCGATGACTGCGTGCGACGACGACGCGACGGACGACGACGCGACGCGACGCGACGACGTGTGTTGAAGGAGGCTCGTCGTTACACTTTTTTGTCCCGCTCGTCTACTCGACGCCGCCGCTCGACGACCGTCTCCATTCGCCGCTCTTCCCGCCAATCTTCGATTCTAATCGCACGCGATCGATGACGATGTCTTTACTCACCGCCTTACACATGTCGTAAATCGTCAACGCACTCACGGCGGCCGCCGTGAGGGCCTCCATCTCGACCCCCGTCTTCCCCGCGCACGACGCCGTGGCGAACACCTCCACCGCGGCGTCGTCGTCCACCGTGCGCAGATCGATCGTCACGCCGTCGAGCGCGACGTGATGACACAGGGGAATCAAATCGTGCGTTTTTTTCGCCCCCATGATGCCCGCCAAACGCGCCGTCGCGAGCACGTCACCCTTTTTTAATCCGTTTCTCTTCACCGCCTCGTACGCGGCGCGTCCCAGCGTCACGCGCGCCGACGCCGTGGCCGTTCTCGACGTCGACGGTTTCGCGCCCACGTTCACCATGGACGCGGCGCCCGTGACGGGATCGACGTGCGTCAACCCCTCGTCGTCGCCGTCGTCGCCGTCGCGCGCTCGAGACGGCGTCGTCGTCGAAAAGGCGTCGCGTCCAAAGGTTGCGTCGAGCGACGCGTTCGCCTCCGCCACCGCGGACTCGGACACGGGCGTCTCCCTCGAGTACGCGCGCGCGAGGGACTTCGATCGTCGCGATACCGCGCGCGCGACGGCGCGCATCGTCGTCGTCGTCGTCAAAGAGTGTCCACGACGCATTCATTCATTCATTCATTCATTCATTCATTCGTCGCGTTGACTGAACGACCGCACGACGACGACGACGCGAGTCCGAGATGTGCGCCGACGGACGACGACGACGACGACGAGGCGTGATCGATGACGACGACGACGAGGCGCGCACCGACGCGCGAGTCGCCGCGAACGCGCGATTCGCGTCGGCGTGCGCGCGACTCGAACGCGCCATGCGTCGATTGGCGACCGAGATGACGACCGGGGAGACGATTCGTCAGACGTGCGCGACGACGGGAGACTCGCGACGAAAGCCGCGTCGACTCGGTGGACGAGCGATGACGTGTGCGTCGTCCGTATCGTCTCCGTCGTCCGATGAATCGTCTCCGTCGCCGATCGCGCGAAAAGAGGATGAAGATGAAGATGACGACGACGACGAGTTGGAGAGCGTCGACGGAGACGACGACGACGGGACGACGACGGGGACGGCGCGAGGAGAGCGGAACGAAGGGGGCGAGGAGAGAGGAGACGTCGCGCGACGACGATTAGAGATGAAATGCGCGAGATTGGAATCGACGGTGACGACGCTTCGACGCGCGCTCGAGGATCGAACGCGGGCGGGATCGAACGACGCCGAAGACGACGAAGACGCCGAAGACGACGAAGACGCCGAAGACGAGAGAGACGAGAGAGACGAGGCGACGCGCGACGTTTTGGCGCACGAGATTGTGAATTTAAGACGGTGCGTGAAGAGAGCGTCGATGGAACGCGAGCGATTGTTGGAGATGAGCAACGATTTACGCGCGGCGTTGCACAGGAGTCGCGCCGAAACGAGAGAGTCGAGATTGAAAACGCGCGCGAAGACGCCGCCGACGACGACGACGACGAGCATACCCATCGTGGAGGCGAAACCGTCCGTTCGTGCGTCGATAGCGCACGCGTCGATCGCGTCGTCCACGAGCGAGCGAGAGACGCTCAGTCAACGCTCGAAGTTGAAGAGCGCGATGCGGCGCGCCAAGGAGAGACGCGCCGCCGCCGCGAAAGCCGCGACGACGGCGCCGCCCGCGGTGAGAAATTGGAATCGCTGCGCGTAGTTACACGAAAATATATGTAGTATCAAATAAGGAGGTTATAGTGAGCTAATACTGGTGTCTAATAATGAGCGGTCGGTCGGTCGTGCGCAATCGTGCGAGCGTGCGAGAGGGTTCGTCGACGAGCGCGCGTTTATCGCGCGGCGTCGGTGAACGTCCACATCTTGTCTCGGCCTTCGCCGCGCTTCTCCACCGCGACGCACTTGGTGGCGACGCGCATCAAAGCCGCCCAGATCGGGGTGGGGTCGTACAAATAATAGTCCGGGAATTCCGTCTTCAACGCTTCCGTCGCTTTCACAGCCTTGTAGTGCGGAATCGCGCACTCGACGTGGTGCGCCACGTGCGTGGAGCCGATGCGGTGGTGCAAGAAATCAAACACCGGGCCGTACGGGCGATCGATCGTCAAGAAGGCACCCTTGATGTACGACCACTCGCTCGCCTCCAAGTGTTGGACGTCGACGTCGGTGTGTTGCAACCACGTGTACAGGACGAGCCAAAAGTTGACAAACAAGTACGGACCCAAGTAGAGGGCGACGAACGGAGCCCAGCCGCAGTTGGCGATCCACGCCGCGAGAACGCCGACAAACGCAAAGACGCCGATGTCGGAGTAGTACACCTTCTTCTTCCAGCTTCCCGGGAAGAGTTCCAAATCACCGGTGTTGACGTTGGGCAAAAAGTGGTTGGTGACGCCGCGAGCGCTCCCGCCCGTGGCGCCGGTGAGGAGGTACGCCGGCCAGCCAAACACCAAGTGCGTGACGAGCTGCAAAATGGCAAACGGACCTTCCCCCATGCTCGCCTTGGCCTTGAGGTTCAAATCGCCCTTAATCTCGCCCTTGACGTACGGCACGTGCGTCTCACCCTCCGTCAAGTGGTTGGTGCGCGAGTGATGCACGGCGTGCGATCGTTGCCAGCTGAAGTACGGCACGAGCAAGACGGAGTGCAACGCGTATCCAACCGCATCTTGAATGAAACGGTTATCGCTGAACGCGTTGTGGCCACACTCGTGCGCGATCACCCAGCATCCGGTGGCGATCGTTCCTGTCACCGCCGCGTACGCGACCCACGCCGGCCACCACGCCGCCGCGAGCGGAATGGTGGCGTACGCGAGCGCGCCGCACCCCACCGTCATGGCGGTGGATAACGCCGCGTAAGCGAGCGACTTGGCCGTGTCCTTCTTGAAGCACTCATCCGGGATCTTGGACAAAACGTCCGCGCGGGACGGGAAGTCATCCTTGTGCGGGAACGCGAGCGCCTTTCCATCCAAGCCGCTTCTGGGAAGGTCTTCAAATCCGCCGATCGCGATGGCGCCTCGACGCTGTGCGCGCCCGCGCGCGAGCGGGGAGAACGTCTCCGACGCCTTAGTGACGCGAGCGAGCGTGTGGTGTTTTCCCGCGCGCGCACCACGCGCGACGGAGGCTCTCTCCGTTCGCACAGCCGCCGCCGCGGTCGTCGTCATCGTCGTCGCCATCGTCATCGCCATCGCGCCGTGCGTCTCTCTTCGTTATCCGATTCGTGCGTCCTCGCGCGCGTTCGAACGTGCGTGCGCGTCGAGGGAGTGGGACGTGAAATATCCACTCGCGTCGCGTCGGCGTCGGCGTGTGTCGCGCGACGTCGTCGTCGCCGTCGCCGTCGCCGTCGCGCGTCGAACGCGTCGTCCTCGGGGCCAACGTCTCGTGCGACATTCCATTTTTTGTGAAAAAGACGCGTAGAGTGGTATCGTTTTCAACGATCTCTAGTACACACACCCGACAAAAAAATAGCGAGGGTTTAGTGTTCCACCCCAGACCGCGCGTCGCGCGCGGCGACGCCGCGTTCGTTTCAAAGGCGCGCGCGGCGAGAGCGAGAGGCGACGCGTCGACGCGGACGTCGACGACGAGACGACGCGTATGAAATAATCTGCAGTCGTTATTTACACGTTCCTGGTGACTAAAAACTCGCGCTTCCAATACAAAGCGGAAACCAGACCCGAGACGCCGCTCGAGTCGCACACACCCGTACGAAGAATGGATCCTAATTTACGCTTGGATGAGATCACTCTTACCCTCAGCGATGGCTTGCGTCGCGTATCCGAGCTTGCTCGCGTTACCCTTGGTGGCACGCGCAAGTTTAGTCGGCACTTGCTTGATACCGACGGCGATGCGAGTGATGAGGTCGAGCTTGGTCGGCAAGTCTTCGAGCGGCGCCATGGCGTTCGGGGCGATGAATTGACCATCCATGCAAGCGCCCGTGAAGGCAACCTCCTTGCCCGCCTTGTTCCAGTCCTTGGTGAGCTTCTTGACCGCCTTCATGGCCGGCGCAACGTTTTCATCCACGAACACCCACGCGTTCATCCCAGTGGAGCACTCGGTGATGGCTTCAAACGAGGTTCCCTCCACCGCCTTGCGCAAGAGCGTGTTCTTCGCGACCATGATCGTCGCCCCTTCCGGCATCGCGCGTCGGAAAGCAATCATATCCTTAACCTATTCATCGCGCGCGTCCAAAGACCCAATCGTCAGTCATCGCACTCGTCGTCGTCGCATTCGTCGTCGTCGTCGTCCGACCTCCGCCCGCGCGCGCCGTCCCTAGCCCTAAAACCCTCAGCCACCCCATGACGTCCACGCGCGCCGCCCCCCTCCCACGTCCCGCGCGCGTCCGAGAAGACGCGCCGACGTCGACGCGCTCGATCGTGGAAATTATATCCCACCGTTC
>Ga0255743_10001594_pt1 | contig 19302 bp, 18 predicted proteins | sample 101ome_19_FD_179950 | JGI IMG/M metagenome (GOLD analysis project Ga0255743, IMG submission 179950) | Coastal salt marsh microbial communities from the Groves Creek Marsh, Skidaway Island, Georgia - 101405AT metaG (version 2) | ecosystem: Environmental > Aquatic > Marine > Intertidal zone >... | reverse complement strand
TTCACATTGTCAAATGTTCCAAATCTTGCGGATACGAGATTAATGTTAAAGTTATTGAATGATCTGGGCATACAAACAAAATGGGAAAATGGAAAAATTGATTTTAATGGCTTGCCTTTAAACGATCATGCTTCATACGATCTTGTCAGACAAATGAGAGCATCAATTCTTATTTTAGGCCCTTTGCTGGTCTCTCAAGGTTCAGCTAAAGTTCCACTGCCTGGTGGATGTGCTATTGGAAGTAGGCCTATTGATTTACACGTTATGGTAATGGAAAGGCTTGGAGCCAATATAAAGTTTGAGTCCGGATATATTATTGGCTCTGTTCCCTCTTCAGGTTTAAAGGGAGCTAAAATTGATTTTCCAAAAATTTCTGTAGGAGCTACGGAAAGTGCAATATTGACGGCAGCCTTAGCCAAAGGACAAACAGTAATTTCTAATGCAGCTCAAGAACCTGAAATCGTTGACTTAGTCAATTGTCTTAATAAAGCTGGTGCAGATATTATGGGGGAAGGGACCAATAAAATTATCATAAATGGAGTTAAGAGCTTAAATAAAGTTCATCACGAAGTTGTTGCTGATAGAATAGAAGCTGGATCTTTTGCAATAGCATCTAGTATAACAATGGGTGATGTAGAGATAAAAAATATAATACCTAAAAATTTACAATTTTTCTTAAAAGTTCTAGAAAATACTGGTAGCAAAGTTGAAGTATTTAAGAATTCAATAAATGTTTGTGCTTTTAGAAAGCCATTACCATATGATGTTACCACTCAAGAACATCCAGGTTTTCCAACTGATCTTCAAGCACAATACATGACACTAATGTCATTAGCAGATGGTAATAGTCAAATAACAGAAAATATATTTGAAAATAGATTCATGCATGTACCAGAGCTAATCAGAATGGGAGCCAAAATATCTGTAAACAAGCAAAAGGCAACAATCAAAGGTGTTGATTACCTTAAGGCTGCTAAAGTAATGGCATCAGATTTAAGAGCTTCAATGTGCTTGATTTTAGGTGGTTTAGTGGCATTAGGAACTAGTGAAATTGATGGAATTTACCACTTAGATAGAGGTTACGAAAATATAGTAGATAAATTGTCTAATCTTGGGGCAGACATAAGAAGATCAAGGTAAATTATCAACCAAACTTTAAGGTAGACTTTTGAATATTGAAGAAAAAATTAAATTAACAGCGTCCACTAAAAAAGATTTAAATATAATTTCATATTTATGTCAGGATGCAATTTTCTCAAAAGAAGAACTTTTCTTTGATAAAGAAAAAAAATTATTTATTGCAACCTTCTCTAGATATTGCTGGGAAAAAGATGATGCTCAGTCCAATAAAGAAGACCAGCTTTACTATAGGGTTGTTTGTGGGTTGCAAATCAAAAATGTTAGCTCTATTAATTATAAAAAGTATAGTACTAACGTTCCATTTTTAAATCTTCTAGCTATAACACATAAAGAAAAAAGAATTTTTTTACATTTTTCTAAATCTATAGAAATTATATTAAATTGTGAAAAAATGAGTGTTTTAATTGAAGATATTGATGTACCTTGGCCAACCAAACTAAAACCTAAACATGATATTGAATAGGCACTATATATGAATGCAAATAGTAAATTTACTATAGCTCTTCCAAAAGGTAGGATTTTAGATGTTGTTTTACCTATTTTATCAAATGTTGGCATAGAACCTGAAGCCTCTTTCTTTGATAATCAAGATCGTAAATTAAGGTTTGATACAAATGTAAATAATATAGATATTATTAGAGTCCGTTCTTTTGATGTAGTTACTTTTTTAGCTTATGGTGCTGCACAAATGGCGTTTGTTGGAAGTGACGTCCTTTCTGAATTTAATCATTCAGAAGTTTATTCACCTTTTGACCTTAATGTTGGTAATTGTCGGATGGTGGTGGCAGCTCAAAAAGAAATGGTGATGAATGAAGACCCGAGAACATGGAGTCATGTTAGAGTGGCTACCAAATATCCAAATATTACCAGAAGACATTTCGAAGCTAGAGGAGTACATGCCGAATGTATAAAATTAAATGGTGCTATGGAATTAGCACCTTCATTGGGTTTATGTAGGAGGATAGTTGATTTAGTAGAATCTGGTAATACATTAGCTGCTAATGGACTTGTTGAAGTAGAAGAGATTTGTAAAGTTTCTACACGTTTGGCGGTAAATAGGAGTTTTATGAAGACAAACACAAAAACGATTCAAGTGTGGATTGATAAAGTTGGAGAAGTTTTAAATGGATAAACTTCATTCAAAAATATTAAAAACAAGTGATAAAGAGTTTAAAAAAAAATTAAATTATTTATTACGACTTAGTAAAACAAATCAATCAAACCTCTACAAAACTGTTTTTGACATTATAGAAGAAGTTAAAAATAACGGAGATTTGGCACTTAAAGAATTTGTTCAAAATTTTGATAAAATTAAATTTAATAAAGTTGAAGAATTGTTTCTTTCTAAAAGTCTTTTAAAAGATGCTTATTTTAATTTAAAAAAAGAAGAAAAGCTTGCTTTAGATTTAGCTGCTAACAGAATTAAGGAATTTCATCAATATCAGAAACCTAGAAACATTGATTATAAAGACCATATTGAAGTAAAACTTGGTTTAAATTATACACCAATAGAAGCAACAGGTTTTTATGTTCCTGGTGGTAAAGCAATATATCCATCGTCAGTCTTAATGAACGCAATTCCGGCTCTGGTTGCGGGTGTTAGTAGAAGGGTAGTTGTTAGCCCTATTACAGATTTAAAAAAATCATCTATTGTTTTAGCCGCTGCATACGTTGCCGAAGTCACAGACTTCATATGTATGGGAGGAGCTCATGCTATTGGAGCACTTGCTTATGGTACAGAAACCATTTTGCCTGTAAATAAAATTGTAGGGCCGGGCAACGCGTATGTAGCAGAAGCTAAAAGACAAGTTTTTGGTACAGTTGGAATTGACTCGATTGCTGGCCCATCTGAAGTTTTAATTGTTGCGGATAAAACAGCTAACCCTGACCACGTAGCAATAGATTTACTATCTCAAGCAGAACATGATGAGCAGGCTCAAGCAATTCTGTTAACAGATGACTTAGATCTTGCCCAAAAAGTACAAATTTGTATCGAAAAATTTCTTAAAGAACTTCCCCGATCTAAAATTGCTACTTCGTCTTGGAATGATTTTGGTTCAATAATACTTCTTGAAAATATTGATGAAGCAATAGATTTGGTAAACTTTATTGCACCTGAGCATTTGCAGTTAATGGTTAGCAAAACAGAAAATTTATTAAAAAACATAAGAAATGCTGGAGCTATTTTTATAGGTCATTTTACCCCAGAAGCTGTTGGAGATTATATTGCTGGACCTAATCATGTTTTGCCTACAAATGGTACAGCAAAGTTTTCAAGTGGTCTTGGTGTAGTTGATTTTTGCAAAAGGACTACCATCGTTGAATTTAATAAAGAAAATTTGCATGAAATAGGTCAAAATGTTGTTACTCTAGCAAAAGCAGAAGGACTTGACGCACATGCAATGTCTGTTCAATTGAGATTAAACAATAAATGATCAATTTTGACAAAAATCTTGACTATTTTTCAATAATAGTGAGATTAGTGTTACTTACTAAAAAAAAGAGGTTAAATGGCTAAAGAAGGTGTTATAGAGTTTTCTGGTATTGTTGAAGAATTATTACCAAATGCTATGTTTAGAGTTAAACTAGACAATGATCATGAAGTTTTGGCTCATACAAGTGGTAAAATGAGAAAAAATAGAATAAGGGTCTTACTTGGTGATAAAGTTAACGTAGAAATGACTCCTTATGATTTAACAAAAGGAAGAATTACCTTTAGATTTAAATAGTTACTAACTACAAGTTTGTTTTATGAACAAAGTCATTTGTAACAGTCATTTTTTATTAGGATCTGCATCGCCAAGACGGTTAGACCTTTTGAATCAAATAGGCATAAACCCTGACTCAGTTATCTCGCCTAACATTGATGAAATTAATCTAAGGAAAGAATTGCCTTTAGATTATGTAAAAAGAATGGCTATTGAAAAAAACTTAATTCTTCAGCCTAAATATAAAGATTCAATAATATTAACTGCCGATACTGTTGTTTCGGTAGGAAGAAGAATTTTACCGAAGACAACAGATGTTAAAATGGCAGAGGATTGTCTTAGGTTGATTTCAGGAAGAAGACATAAAGTATTAACAAGCTTTGCTATTCACTCACCTAATAAAAATTTAAAGGTTAAAACTGTGGTGTCTGTAGTAAAGTTCAAGAGACTTCACGAAGAAGAGATTAAATATTATCTTGACACCAATGAATGGGAAGGCAAGGCAGGTGGTTATGCAATTCAGGGCGTAGCTGCATCATTTGTAAACTTTTTATCTGGGTCATATAGTAATGTAATGGGATTACCTCTAGCAGAATTATATAGAGCTTTGCTATCTATTGGATACCAGTTCAAAAATGCTAAGTAAGATTCAAGATCACTTTATTTTAATAGATAAATGTGCCGGTCAGACAAGAATAGCAGAAATTGAAGATAGGGTTTTAACAAAATATATTTGTTGGCCTGATAGTAGCCCTCCTATAATTGGAAATATTTATAAAGCTGATATCATTAAAAAATTAAATGGAGGAGTTGTACGAGCAAAAACTAAGGATGATCTCGTTCTCACTGTCAGGGGCGTTCCAAAAGACATAAAAGCGAATAGTAAAATTGACGTTATCATTACGAGTGAACAATATGATGATAAACCAGTCCAAGCAAAAATTTTCTTACAAGACATGTCTGATTGCTTAGAATTAAGCAATATACAGAGGATTATCTATCTTTATTTTCAAAAAAACTTACCAATTGTAGAAGATTATCACGCCATATATTGGAATATATTAGATTTAGATAAAGTTTTCCTTAACGCTTTGGATTCCCGAGTGGAAATCAAGGATGGCGGTGTTTTATGGATAGAGAAAACCAAGACAGCAACACTAATTGATATAGACACATATAATTTATTATTAGATTCAGATGAAGCTAATTTGGAATTTAGTAAAAAAGTATTTATAAAATGTATAGAAGAAATCAAACTAAGAAATATTGGAGGAATGATTATTATTGATTTTCCAAGATTTTCATTTGAAAGCAAAAAAAAACTACATGAATATATTTTAAACAAAGGGAAAAAATATTTTTCTGATGGAAGCTTTCTTGGTTTCTCAAGATTGCAATTATATGAACTTTATATTCCCAGAAATTTTCCACCACTGGAAAGGTTTTATATAAATGAAGAAGAGTTTGAATTTCAAAATCATTTAAGATCTTTATGGAGAAAATCAAAAGAGAATAAATCAAAAAATAATATTCAATTTATTTGTGGTAAAAATCTTTATAAAAAAATTAAAGAACAAAAATTACCACCTTTTATTAAAATTATTGAAAGATTAGATCTTCCAAATAACTATGGTGAATTGATGGAAATGTCTAAATGAATAAAAATAATGTTAAAATCATAAAGTGTATAATATGTAAGAAAATGTTTAGTGAAAATACAGAAACTAAACCTTTTTGCTCTAAAAGATGTAGTTATATAGACTTAAATAATTGGTTAGGAGAAAAATACTCTATTCAAGTAGATGAAGAAGATTATGAAAAAGATACTTAATTTTTAGATTTGTTAGCTAGACATAATCTTTTGTTCACGTTATAGATAATTTATTATTTTGCCCGGGTAGCTCAGTAGGTAGAGCAGAGGACTGAAAATCCTCGTGTCGGTGGTTCGAATCCGCCCCCGGGCACCACGTTTTTTCTATACCAGACTTAAATAAACCCTTTGTCACACCTCATTGGTTAATACTTCTAGAATCTCAATTTATAGCTTATTTGTCAAAGTAATTGTGACAGAGGTGTGACCGAAAAAACCCAACTCTAATTATTTTTAAACAAATTCAAAAACTTAAAAAAAAATTAAAAAAAATCTAAATAGGGCCTTTTCGAGTGATTCTGGACCTGATATAATATTCATGCTCGATGAGGGCACCTCGCTGCCATACTAGCGTAATCAGTATGCAACAACTTCAGTTAACATCGTAGAAGTTGAATCTCATCTTAAAAAATCGATGCCTGTTTTTTTTAATCTAATTAAAAGGAGGCCACGATGGCACTATTTGAAAATAAAACATATGTGAATGGAAAAGAAATCCTTAAATTTTTTGGGGTTACTTCAGAAACAATTAAAGATTGGATGAAGAATAAAGATTTTCCAAAACCTATTAAACCCTCATCTAAAACAAGATTATGGAGGTGTTCTGAAATAGATGATTGGCTTATGGAAATGGAAATAAGACGTGATGATGGAGATTTATAATGCTATCTTTACAGTCTTACGGCAATGCAGCTTTAAAGTTGCATGAAAATGGCTATATTCCAATCCCAATCATTCCAGCAACAAAAAGGCCAAGCATTAAAAATTGGTCAAGTTTCAAAAATGATTATGCCCAAATTGAGAAACTATCCTTAGAATACCCACATGCAGGTGTGGGTATTCTATTAAATGATTTAATCGTATTTGATATAGATATTCTAGATGACAAACAAAGCCTTCTTATCAGAGACATAATTATTCGTGAACTCGGTGATACGATAGAAAGAATTGGAAAATTTCCAAAGAGAGCATTGTTTTATAGAAGAAGTGGAGATGAATTTAGAAAAAAATCTACTCAAATTTTTACTCTTGAAAAAGGAAAGGCTCAATTAGAAGTATTAGCTAGTGGCACACAATGTATAATTTTTGGAACTCACCCAGAAACAAAACAATCTTATCAATGGATTGATGAAAGTCCCTTAGAGGTGCACAGTGAGGATCTTCCATGTGTAACCCTGAAACAAGTGAAAAATATTATTACTCAATCTGAAACGCTATTACAAAACCATGTTGTACAAAAAGAAGTTAAAATATCAACAATAAAGACATCTATAAATGAACACAAAAGGGAAGAGGGTATTAAGGATATTCCTTTAGTAAGGAGTGCCTTAAGCTATATAGATCCTGAAGATTATAATATATGGGTAAATATAGGCCATGCTCTTAAAAAAACTTTTAAAGGAGATGGGTTTGAAATCTTTGATGATTGGTCAAAATATAAAATAGATGGTTCTCCATGCCCTAATTATCAAAATAAAGAGTTTAACAAAGAAAAATGGAATTCATTCAATCCAAAAAAAATTGACAAAAGATATATATTTAAACTTGCAACCCAAAATGGTTGGCAAGGAGGTGGTATTTTTGAAATTGAGAGTAATACACACACTTCAATAGCAAAATATCTAAAAAAGCAATTTGAATTAGAAGGTCCAATACCAGTCTACGATGAGGGGGAACTTTGGAAATATAATGGTTTGTGTTGGAAGATTATCCCTGATAGCGAATTAAGACAGTTAGTCCACGAATTAGATCAAAAGAAAACCAAATCTGGCAAATTGATTCAAGTAAGTAAACAGTTCATAGATGGCTGCCTTCACGAATTAATGTCAATGTGTTCTGAGCCAGGATTCTTTGAAGATCAACCAATGGGAGTGAACTGTAAGAATGGTTTTTTAGAGATGTCTTACGATAAAAAAACTAAACTGTTGCATCATGATCCAAATCATAAACAAAGATTTGTATTTGATGCCAAATGGGATGATGAAGATTTTATACTTTCTGGTTATCTCAGGAAACTAATCAACGGTTGTTTTATGAGTTTAGATGAAATCATCAAAACCCAACTGATTAGACTCATTCAACAAATATTAGGGGTAAGTATAACTGGGATTGCAACAAAATTGTCAACTCCAATATGTTTTGTTTTATATGGCCCCTCTGCATCTAATGGTAAGTCACAGATCTTAGAATTAATACGGTCTCTTCTACCCAAAAATGCTTGTTCATCCATACCCCCAGCTGATTTAGGCAAAGAACAGTATTTAATAGAATTAGTTGGTAAAATGGCAAATTTATCTGACGAATTATCGGGAGCTAATGCAATAAGATCAGACAAACTTAAAGCAGTTGTAACTGGTGATACCGTGTCAGGTAAAAAGGTTTATAAACCAGTATGTTCATTTAAACCAAATGCGATCCATATATTTGCAACCAATGTTCTCCCTAATTTCAAGGGAGGAGTAGATGAAGGAATTAATAGAAGGGTAAAAGTAATACCATTCGATCGATCTATTCCTATGAAAGAGAGAGTGCCAAGAATTGCTGAAAAAATAGTTTTATATGAAAAAGATCAATTGTTTAAGTTCGCTATAAAAGGGGCATTGGATGTTATTGAAAATGATGGCTTCATCATCCCAAGTGTAGTTGAACAGTCTACAACTCAATGGTTTGAAGATTCAGACTCAATATTATATTGGTTTAAGGAAAATTATCTTCATGAATTGTTAGATGCTCGTAAAAATAAAAAAGTAGGAATTACTGATGCATATTCAAAATTTAAAACACACATGGAAGAAATAGGAGATGGTCAATATGTCCCAACTAGAAATCGATTTGCACAAAGGATTAGGCAATTAGTTAGGGATGATGTAGAGCTTGAAATGGGTAGGGACAAACATTCTAACTATATCAGATACAAGCAGTTGGTGTAGGGGTGCAGATATAATCTTAAAAATTTTTTTTAAAAACTAACATTGAACAAAATTTTAAGGAAAATAATCTACACCTCTACACCTCTATTGCATTTTACTATGCCCAATCTTTACGCCAATTCTTTTTCAAATATCCATGGTCAATGAACCATGTTTCAAGTTCTTTTAGCTCACGTCGAATTATTCGACCTTGCTCTGCTCTGGCTTTAGCTTTTTCTCTTTCAATCTTTGTAAAGCGTCCATGTATAGTTTTTGAATCTGCTAATCTTCTCAAACCTTCCTTGGTCCTTGGGCCTGTACTAGCACCTCCGTGAAGCCTACATCGACCGACAGGTAGTTTAGCTGGACGTTGACAAGGTGTGCCTTTTCTAGTTTTTGCTTCACATCTTTTACCTGGCCATTTAGGGCCAAAACGCCAGGGTATCCCTTTTAAAAGGTTTCTTTTTGTTGTCTTTTTAAAATCACCTAACATGGGTTTTATTATAACAAAATTAATGTAAGCTTAATAGATATGGTAAACTTAGTTTAATATATTTACATTACTTAAAATAAAACCATGGACCATTGACCCTGGGGGGTTGTTTTTTGTTGTATCTTTTTTACTTGTAATTATTTAATATCTTACAACTTTTCCCCAAAGAAATTGTGAGGGACCATAACCAATTCTCGCGTCTTCTATTTTCAAGAGACGTGAAAAATCGATCATCATATTAACATTTGGACCATAAATTTCTATATATTTACAAAAGACATCTTGATCATCTGCTTCAACCATAAATTGAGATAATTTTAGAGGGCTAATAATTCTGTCAATAATATTCCATCTATAATTTTCTTTATTCATATTTTCTGTTAATCCCTCAGACTCTAACAAGATCTTCCACGAGCCAGCATTGAGAAACTTTTTTGATTGATTGATTAATCTTTGTACAAAGATAGATTCTTCATTTACTTCAGAGTGAGCAAAAGCCACCCCGATTTCATTAAGGACTTTAATACCTTTCTTAGAAACTTTTTCAATTAATGTACAAACATCGTCATCATCAATTGATCTCGCAATACTTGATATTTCAATTATATCAACACCTAAATCTGCGCATTTATTTATATAATCATCAACAGCTTTTCTACCACCTATTAAAGCAACGTCCATGACAGGATTACCTATAGAAACCATGACATTGAATTTTTTACATGTAGAAATAAAATTAATTAATGATTTTTCATTAATTTGAGCCGCTTGTTTTCCTGAAAGCTTTAATATGTCAACCATGTCCCCATATGCCTCAAGATAGTCTTCTATGGTTCTACCTACCAACACAGGTGATCTTACATAGTTAATACCTGTTTCTCTGGGTTTTTTATCTCTTTTAATAAATGGAAGATAAGGAAATGGTTTTTTGGACATAATATTCCTTTAAATTTTAGTTTAATTCGCCACCTAACCACCATGGCATATCTATCAACAATCCAATTAGACCATTCGGAAATTGGAGTGTCAACATGTACGACAGAAACCAAAGTATAACTAATAATACAAAAGAAATTATAATTGAGATTTTATAATCTCGCTTATCATGAAAAATAATAAATGCATTTATAAAAATGACGGAAGCAATTGGAAACCCTACAATATAATTCATTATTAAGTAACCTATAAAGCTTAAGTAATAGAAAAATTGATTATTAAAGCCACTATTTTGTTCATAAATATTCATATTCACAAATTTAACAAACGAATATTTTAATAAATGATGATTATTATAATTAATAATTTTTACAAAAAATATAATCGTCAAAAGTAATATTGAAACAACACATAGGCTAATAGGATATAAACTTGCCCTATAGTCCAAAGACGATATCAAAGAAATCATTAATATCGGTAAAACAAGTAAAATTAATACATAGTAAATTTGATTTTTTTTATTTTTTAATGAACTTGAAGTATAACTTTGTTTAAATTTTTGTCTTAAAAGCAATAAAATTGTTCCAAAACATAAAACTATAAGAATAATTGATACTGGTCTTGTAAGAAAAGTTAGTCCGTAAACAGCTTGTGTCTGATAACTTAGTAATTCAACTTTAGTGGAAAGAAAAAAACCTATCAATAAAGCAGGTCTAGACCATCCAAATGCCTTAAAAGTTATTCCAATTAGCCCAAAACCAAGTAATCCAATAAAATCATACCAATCTCTATTGATATTAAAAGTAGCAAAAAAAATTAAAACGATCATTACAGGTGCAAGTATATAATATCTCACCAGTGTTAATTTAGAAATATGTGAAGCAAATCCGATACACAATCCAGCACCAAGTATATTAGCAATTGCCAAAGACCAAATCATGAGGTAAGTAAGATCCAAGTGAGTGGTTACCATTTCTAAACCTGGTTCAATACCAATTAAAATAAAGCCACCAAGGAGTAAAACCTTATTTCCAGAACCAGGTATACCAAATAGCAATGTAGGGATTAAAGCACCTCCTTCTTTAGCATTGTTTGCAGATTCTGGTGCTATCACACCTCTTATATCTCCTTTTCCTATGTTCGAAGTATCCTTTGATGTTTGTTTTAAATGACTGTATGCAATCCAATCAACAACTGTTCCACCTAACCCTGGAAGTGCTCCAACCATACAGCCAATTGAAGAACAACGAAGTACAAGAAACCAATTTTTAAAAACATCTTTGATACCTCTAAACCAACCTTCTTCATTTTTTAATGCTTTTGCTATTGCTCCTTTAGAATCAAGAAGCCCAACAATTTCCGGCAAAGCAAATAAACCTAATCCCACAATTACGATTGGAACTCCCTCAACTAAATAAAGAGTACCAAATGTAAATCTTAGATCACCTGTAATGGGAGCTGAACCAATAGAACCAATAATTAAACCTAAAATACACGCAGTAACACCTTTAATAAAATTTTCGCCAGTTAATGCACCAACCATTAGTAGGGCAAGAATAATAAGTAAAAACTGTTCTCCAAATCCAAAAGCCATTATAATTGGTATGGCATAATAAATAGAAATAGATAATATTAATGCTCCAAAAACACCTCCCATTAGAGAGGAACAAAAGGCAGCACTTAAAGCTCTTGCAGCCATTCCTTTTTTGGATAAAGGAAAACCATCCATTATAGTTGCTTGAGAACCAGCAGTACCTGGTATCCCCATTAAAACTGCTGGAAATGTGTCTGAAGTAGTAGTAGGTGCTAAAACACCTATCATCATTGCTAATGCATAAGATGGTTCTAGACTATATACAAAGGGCAATACAAGCGCTAATCCAGAGGTTCCTCCTAAACCTGGTAATATGCCAACTATAAGGCCAAGTAAAGTGCCACCAAATAAAAATAAAAGGTGTGTTAATTCAAATAATTGAAAAAAAGCAGAGACAAACTGTTCCATATTAAAACATTCAATAACCGCCGTTTATAAACGGCGGTTATTTTTAAAACTTACTTAACTCTATAAGTAAATTTATGTTTCTTTAAAACTTTGTTAAGCTGTTTTTTTGTATTTTCAGAAAAAATAGTAGCCTTTTTTATGATAGCACCAGCTTCCTCACCAACAGTCAAAGGATATGGTCCTAATACCTTTTTTGCTTTTGCTTTGAAGTCAGGGTCATTCACCATTTTTTTTGCTGCATCTCTATACACTTTAACAATATCGTTTGGTGTATTTTCAGGTAATAACATTGATTTTGATGCTTGAGACCATGCAGCAGCAATTGAATAGAAAGTTTCCAAATCATCTCCAGATAATTTTTTACCATTAACTTTTTCGTACATCTCAGCAAATGTAGGTGCATTTGGAGCTAATGGATTCCTTGAAATATTGCCATTTGCGTCAACAAGTCCAAGTGTCATAATATCTAAAATTTTGCCTTTTTCAATTTGGGGCTTAACATTTTTTATATATTTAGCTGCACCCTGAGAATTAAGATGTATTTCTCCTCTTTGGAATGCTTGCCATGCACCTGATGAGGATAATCCCGGTATAGGCTTAGCTCCTTTGATACCAATTTTATCAAAAACCCAAATATGAAACAGATCAGCGGAAGCAGGAGTTTTTAAACCATATAAAACAAGTTTTCTCTTTTGTAATTTACTAATGTCGTGGGCTTCATCTATCAAATCGCTTCTAGTAAACCAATGTGTATTTTGAGGTAACAAAAGTACTGGTTTGTAGGAACTTAGGTTATATTTTACTAGAGGGTTACCTGTTGCCACATTAACAATTACGGATGTTGAGCAGCCAAAAATATATGTACCATCTGGTTTAGCATTTTTTTGAAAATAATTTGACCCTTTGATAGCGCCACCACCTGGAATATGCATAATCTTAATTGTAGGATTACCTGGTAGATATTTTGTTAAAAATGGCTCAATAAACCTAGAAAATCTACTTGTACCACCACCTTCTTTAAAAGGGACAACCCAAGTAATAGTTTTACCCGAGAAATCCACTTCCGCACTGACAACTGATGTTAGTGAGAAAAAGGACACGACAAATAGTATCAAAAATTTACGCATAGTTTAACCTCCTAATAATAACTATTTAAAATTCTGGTTTTAGTTTTGTTATATTTAAAATAATATGATAACGTTATCATTTTATGTCAATATTTTTTTACTATAATTTTATTTATAATGCCTTAAATATATTTTTAGCTTCTGGGTTGACTTTAACGATTTTCCAACTCACAATTTTAATAAAGGAGGTCCGTTTAAATGAGCAGTAAAGCAACAATTGTGGATGTTGCCAGAGAGTGTAATTTATCCCAAGCCACTGTTGCTAGGGTTTTAAATGGGCAAAAAGAAATTCAAGTAAAAGAAAAGACTCGAAAAAAAGTTTTGTCGGCCGCAAGGAAGATAGGTTATGAGCGAAATATTTTAGCCGCAAACTTTCGACGCCAGAAGACAAAAAGCATAGCTATTTCTATTGCAGATTTAACCAATCCTTTCTTTCCAGAATTAATAAAGGGAGTTCAAAACAAGATCAGAGAATATGGGTACAGCATTGTTCAACTTAACAATGAATGGAATCCAAAAATTGAGCAAGATAACTTTAAATACATGATTCAATCCCGAGTAGAAGGAGCTATAATATCTCCATCTCATCCGAAAGTTGATTTAAAAGTTTTAGAAAGTTTACCGATTATCTTACTTACAAACTCTGACGAGTTTTTAGGCTACGACACAATTGCAAATGATAGTAAGGGCGGCATGCTTTTAGCACTTGAACGGCTCTTTGAACTTGGGCATCGCAATATCGCACTATTTATGGGCGGTTCCATGATGAGCGCCGATTCATCGTGGCGTTTGCAAATAATGAAAGATTTTTGCTCTAACCGGAATATGTTTTTCTCGGAAGACTTGTGTATAAAATGCGATATGAGTGTAAGCTCTTTGGACTCATTTTCTCAGGCCAGAACTGCTATGAGAAAGTTCTTAAGCAAGGATACGCACGCAACAGCCATTTTTGCATCAAATGATATTCTTGCTTTGGCAGCCTTACATGTTGCAAATGAAAAAGGGATAAAAGTTCCAGATGAACTTTCCATCATTGGTATGGATGGCATTCTATCTGGTGAAATAAGCTATCCAACGCTCACAACGGTAGAAAAAAACCGGTTACAAATTGGAAGTCTTGCGGCCAAGTCATTAATAGAAAAGATCGAAGCCCCCGTTGAGTGGCAAACAAAAAAAATAATACTGCCTTGTAAACTAATTGAACGCGGCTCTTCAGGACCAGTTAGGAAAAAAAAATAATAAGCCATCATTTGAACTTGATTTTGATAACGTTATCATTTAATTATTGTTTCGTGTAACTCAAAGTTTAATGAAAGTACCAGGATAATTTCTAGGTATGATAAGCGGCGAGTAAGCTTTATATTTATTAACTTAAGGCTTTGGCACTCATAAATTATAAGAAAGAGACCCATGTCTATCAAAAAACTATTCGATCTAAGTCACACTGAGCCCAAACCTAGATCCAAAAACCAAATTTGGATCAAAGATGTCGGTTTTGATGAAGCGCCATGGTATCATGAACGGATGGGCTTGATTGAACTGGAGGACTTTCTTGAAGTAGCGGGAGAAAAAATTGACTATGTCAAAATAACGACTCCCCAAATTCTTGGGCACCCCGAGGCTTGGCTAAAACGCAAGATTGCTCTGTATAAACGTTATTCAATTCAACCCTATTTAGATCATGGTTTTTTCTTAAGAGCTTATAAAAAAAGTGTTGTTGATGAAGCTATAGAGGCTGCGGCTAATATAGGCTTCTCAGTAATGGAATTCATGAACACGTTTGATGACGTTCCTAGCTGGCAATTAAAAGCCTGGCGACAACGCGCCATCAATTGCGGAATGAGTTTGATATATGAACATCACCCTGAAAGCGGTTGGAGAAAGGTAGAAAAAGTCAAAGCATCCAACGCCAAACAAATTATTAGCTCAGCAGAACCTTTTTTAGAACATGGTGCATTTACAGTACTAATTGATCATGAAGAAATTGAACTCCAAGGTGAAGTAGTAAAAGATGTTCTGAGTGAAGTTATAGAGTACTTTGGTAAGGAGCGCGTAGCATTTGAAGTCACTTCTACGAAGGAGGCCGAGATGACTTGGTACTCGAATATTATCGATTATTTCCAACTCTTTGGAACAGATTGCAATATAACTAATATTATGCCAAGCCAAGTTATGCTTATTGACCCACTTCGATCAGGTGATCGGCCTGCTGATATATTGTTTGACCGATACCCTGAACTAAAATCATTAAAATACAAATAAAAGTGTCAATATTATCTTCTAACAGACTTTTTCCTATTGATCCTTCAACACGTAATATTGCAAAGAAGCTATACAAAGAAATATGTAAAATGCCTATAATAAGTCCTCATGGGCATACTGAGGCACGTTGGTTCGCTGAGAATAAACCTTTTAAAAATCCAACAGAATTGTTTGTAACACCTGATCATTATGTTTTTAGAATGTTATTTTCTCAAGGTATAGATTTATCTGAATTAGGTTTATCAAGCATTGAAAATAATGTTTCTGTTAAAAGACCCAGAGATGTATGGCGTACTTTTGCTAAAAACTACTTTCTATTTCGAGGAACCCCTACAAGAATTTGGCTGGATTATGTTTTTGAAAAATTATTTGATTTAAAAGAAACTCTTAATAAAAATAATTCAGACCTATACTACGATGTTATAGATGACAAATTAAAACAAAAAAACTTTTTACCTAGAAATTTATTTGATCAATTTAATATTGAGATTTTATGTACCACAGAAAGTCCATTAGATGATTTAAAATGGCATAAACAAATAATTGAATCTGACTGGAACGGTAGGGTTATCTCTGCATATAGGCCGGATAATGTAATAGATCCTGAAAGTATAGAATTTGCTAATAATGTTGAAAAATTTGGAGAGATTAATTCTGAAAATTCAACAAGCTATTCGGGTTATTTGTCTGCACATTTTAAGAGTAGAGAATATTTCAAATCTTTGGGAGCCACAAGTACTGATCACGGGCATCCTACCGCTAATACATTTAATTTATCTAAAAAAGAAATAAATAGTTTGTTTGATAAGTCCCTTTTAGGGAAGTTAGATAAAAACCAGTGCGAAGTTTTTAGGGGACATATGTTATTAGAAATGGCTAGAATGAGCGTTGAGGATGGATTAGTTATGCAACTACATCCTGGTTCTTTTAGAGGTCACTCTCCTGAAATTTTAAAAATTTATGGAAAAGATAAAGGTTTTGATATTCCTCAGCCTACTAATTATGTTCATGCTCTAAAACCGTTATTAGATGAATTAGGATTAAATAAAAAATTTAAAATGATTTTATTTACCTTAGATGAAACGACTTTAACAAGAGAAATCGCACCTCTTTGTGGTGTTTATCCTTGTTTAAATATTGGTCCACCTTGGTGGTTTTTTGATAGTGTAGAGGGAATGACTAGATTTAGAAAATCCGTTACTGAAACTGCAGGATTTTATAATACTGTTGGATTTAATGATGATACAAGAGCTTTTTGTTCTATCCCAGCTAGACACGACATGTCTAGAAGGGTTGATTGTGCATATTTGTCAGAATTAATATCTGCTGGTCAGATTAAGGAAGAAGAAGGTCATGAGTTGGCATATGAATTATCTTATGGCTTGGCTAAAAAAGCTTATAATTTATAGTATATGACAAAAGTACTTTTAATAAGCGTACGACGTCGGACAGTTGACTAAAACATCATCAATAAAAATACTTCTAAGAATGATATTGATGCATTTGTATGTAAAATACCTTTTATAAGGTAAAGTCACGTCAAATTAAAGTTTTCCTTTAATTTGAACATACCTAAACAACTGACTAGCTGTCTTATGACCACTGATAGATGCAACCTCTGGAACATTTAATCCTTTTTCAAACATTCTTGAAATCGCTTCATGTCTTAGATCATGGAAAGTAAAGTCAATTAAGTTAGCTCTATTACGAAGTCTTTCCCATGATTGTCTTAAAGCCACATCAGTAATAGGGAACACATGGTCAGTGGTCCTTGGAACTTGGTTTAATATATCCATAGCTTTCTTAGTAAGAGGCACCCATCTTGAACTACCATTCTTTGTTAATGGTAATAAAACTCTTTGATTATCAATGCCGATATGTTCCCACTTCATGCCTAAGATTTCACTTCTTCTCATTCCTGTCTCAATGGCAAAATCAATAATGGGCCATAGATACCAAACCTTTGTTTCAGAGGATGCTTTCTTTAATCTTTCATATTCACCAGGTTTTAGTCTTCTTTCTCTTGGAGGATTGTTTTTGGGCAGTCTTATTTTTTCAACTGGATTATCACCTAAGTCCCAACCCCATTCTATAGATGCTATATTCCAAGCATGTCTGATCAAAACTAGATCATACTGACAAGCTCGAACTCCATCCTTAAGTCTTCTATCTCTGAAGGTAGCCAGAATAGGGGGGTGGAGTCTTTCTAAAGGTATTTTCATAAGATCTTTTTCGTTAAGTAACCTTTTTAGTTTTCTGTTCTCAACCACATATCCTCTTTTAGAGGGAGTGATCTCGTTTTTATATTTAGCTAAAAGATCCTCAAGTGAGTAATTAGATATTTGTGTTTTTGACCATCCACCAGATTGCATCAATACTTCTTGTTCTTTTGCCCATTTTTGAGCCTCTGATTTAATATGAAATGATTTTGATATAGATCCTATTTTTCTATTTCTTACTTGAACTTGCCAAAGTCCATTTCTTTTTCTAAATGACGCCATTTTACATCCTCCGTGTGACGGAGGTGTGACGATGGTAATATAATTTTTGTTAAGTCTTTGATATGCCTACGTAGATTTGTACAAGAGCAGAGGACTGAAAATCCTCGTGTCGGTGGTTCGAATCCGCCCCCGGGCACCACGTTCTCCGAGTTACAAATGGATTGAATTTGACTGTCACTTCATTAAAAAATTTTAAAATAGTATTTTATTTTTTTAGTCACTAATATTAATTAAAGTAATTTTATTTTGAGTTACTCTAATGGATATTGAACTACAAATAAATATTGCAACAAAGCAGGATTTGAAGAGGATTGTTGAAATATACAATTGGGCTATAGAAAACACTTCTGCAACTTTTGATACTGATAGAAAAACTACCCAATCCCAACTTGGTTGGTTTGAGTCACATGATGAAAAACATCCAGTCATTGTTGCTCGGGAAAATGGGAGAGTTCTCGCTTGGGGTTCAATTAGTCCTTGGTCTGATAGATGTGCTTACTCTGGAACAGGGGAAATTTCATTTTATGTAGATCCAGGTTTTCATTCTAAGGGGATTGGTTTTAATATTTTGAAACGACTAATTGAAATTGGAAAAGAAAAAAACTTTAGAACTTTAGTTTCAAGAATAGCAGGAAAATCTGAGGCAAGTGTCCATTTGCACAAAAAGTTAGGTTTTTCTAATATTGGAACGATGAAAAACGTTGGAAAAAAATTTGGAGAGATAATTGATGTTCATTTAATGCAGATATTGTTTTAAATACAGAACTTCTTCGTGGAACTCTTATTTTATTGAAGCAAACAAGTTACTAAATACCCTGTTTCTAATCTTATTGGTTGTTATGTTTCTTATAGGCAATATTTTAATAAAATCAATATTAGTTAATTAACTAAAAATGCGTTTTGTCATATCGGGTAAATTAGATTCAAAAAAAGCATCTTTAACAATTTTTTTATGATCACTCTCTAAAACTCTTGCTAAAATCGAAGCATATACTGCTCTTGCGTCAATAGAGGAATTAAGGTCTCTTCCTTCAAATAAATTCTTTTTTTCAAGCCCAGGCCAGTCGCTAATTATTCGTGATTTTGGCAATAAACCTCCTGCCATAAGTATTGCTGTACCATACCCATGCTCTGTACCAGATCCGCCATTTTGTGACATAGTTCTACCAAACTCAGTTAGTGAAGCAATAATTGTATTATCAAAAGTTTTGCCCATCTGATTTCTTAATGTTCCAATAACATTGTCAAACTGTTTTAACTGTCTTGCGTGTTCTCCATAGTCTCCTCCTTGATCAGCATGAGTATCAAACCCACCAATATCAAAAATTGCAACACTTGGACCTGCTGGATTTGA
>Ga0255743_10001573_pt1 | contig 19493 bp, 16 predicted proteins | sample 101ome_19_FD_179950 | JGI IMG/M metagenome (GOLD analysis project Ga0255743, IMG submission 179950) | Coastal salt marsh microbial communities from the Groves Creek Marsh, Skidaway Island, Georgia - 101405AT metaG (version 2) | ecosystem: Environmental > Aquatic > Marine > Intertidal zone >... | reverse complement strand
CGATGGAATACAAAAGATGATAATTATCGTGCCCGAGCATTTTATGACAAAGTTGCGACAAAAACTAATTGGACTGTGTATGAAATAGAATTGGACTAATCTTGAAATAATCTATTTCAAGAGTTTCAAGAGGCTCAAACCTCTCAATGTTTATAGGCTTTTTCAGAAGTCATAGTCACAGTTTTTATATGTGTGTTTGTGAATAGGTAAAAACCCCAATGTTTATTGGTGGCCAGAGGCAGAATCGAACTGCCGACCCCTTGTTTTTCAGGCAAGGGCAAACCATTTGACCTTTCTTCATTATAACTAATTTAAGTTGATTTTACGCTCGTTGTTAACAGGCTCTAGGTCGCAGTGAGCGGTAAATAACACATAATTTAGTGGTGATCAGTTCCAACTTTGTTCCAACTTTTTTTAGAAGGTTAAATCGGATTTTTACTCCTCCTCTAAACCTTTCTTCCAGTCAAAATTATCTATCTCATTATATTTTTCAGGATTATTTCTCTTATCAAAATATCCCCATATATAAAAGAGTAGTAATAAACCAGTTGCAGCAACTAATCCAAGCCAAATTATGTCAAAATATTCACCGCCATCGTGATAATATTCCCACACTTATTTAAAACAATCATTTTCTAATCCGAATTTCTCGAGTTCAAAATAATCAAAAGATTCATTTTTTCTAGTTACTTCTTTATAGAACCTACCTACATCTTTGTAGTACTGGGTTTGAAGAACTGTATCAAAATTTTCTTGTACAACTTGTGTAAGCACATATAAATAGACTAAATCTTCACATCCATTTGAAGAGTCTGTAGAGGAAACAGTAATTAAACCGTCTAAAAATTCCTTCTCATTTATTTCACCGTTGAATGTTTTTTCAAATCTAGTTTCTATCTCTGTTTTAAATGGGTATATAAGGCTATCTTTTTTATCGTCACAATAATTACCCACTATCCAAGAATCTGTTTCAGTATGCTTTTCATCATCAACCCAGATATTTTCAGTACAATACTCGTTATTTTGAACATAGGAAATAATTAAAATAACAATCCCTGCAGTTATTAAAAGAACCGCTCCCTTATAGCTTTTAAAGAACTCTTTCATAATTTTTTATTTATACCTTAACTCAGGATTATTTTTTATTTTGGTTAATTCCTTAATTAATTCATCTCGGCTTAATTTAAGTTCGAAAACATATTCTCCTTTTGAGTTGTTTTGAACATAAGATATTTTTACAGGTAGAGAAATAAATTTCTGAATTTGATGTTCTGTTCGCATAACCAACTCACATAGTTCGGAGTCAAATACTCGATTTAATAAATTTGGTTGTTCATACCGATCCCAACCATTTTCAAAAAAAACTACAAAAACATTACTAGAGGTTAATGGTATTCCAGTCGCATCTCCAACCGATGTTTCAGATATCATAGGAAACAGAATTGTGTTGAATTCTTTCTGATATCCTACAACTTGTTTTTTAGGATAGATTCCTTTTTTGCCTTTATGTAAAGAAAATGTATCTATTTCAACCTTAAGAGGGTTTTCAGATTGCTTATCAATTAAATACGCCTCTTGGAAGTCTTTGGTTTTATCGTAAAGTCTGTTGTGTATTATTCCACGATTTGTAGAGTCAAATGATTTAATAAGTTCACTTACTGACAGTTTTTCTTCTGATACCCATTCAAATTTATTGTTGTAATAATTAGCAAAAATTATTCTTCTGTACTTAATTAAAAAAAATGTTAATAAAAAGAAATTCCAGTAAGGGAAAGCACTACGAAGGTCCTCTTCTAATAATGGATCAGCCTCATAAAAAATTAATAAAATAAAAGGTACATTGATAATTAAATATATAATCAACCCTCTTATGACATAAGGATAAAAGTACTTAAACTTTTTCATTTTTAACTCTTAAATTAAAAATATTCAAAAAATTCTAATATTTCAACTCTCATTTTAAATTTTTAACATTTAATAAGAATTTCAACCTACTCAACTTACTCAAGATGTTCTAAGAAATGTTCCAACTTTTGCATTTTATATTAGTGATGAGCAATAGAGTCTATGTTTATTGTGGCCAGAGGCAGAATCGAACTGCCGACCCCTTGTTTTTCAGACAAGTGCTCTACCGACTGAGCTATCTGGCCGTATGGCGGGGACGACGGGATTCGAACCCGCGACCTCCTGCGTGACAGGCAGGCGTGAACTCCAGGCTTCACCACGCCCCCAACTATATAAAGGATACTATAAGATATTTTTTAAGAAAATTATTTTGTGGGTCGGGTGGGAATCGAACCCACGACCTTGAGCTTAAAAGGCTCCTGCTCTGCCGATTGAGCTACCGACCCTGCTAATTATTAAAGCTTACTATAAATAACAAATAAAAAGTAAATAATTATTCTTCTTCGGAATTCTTATTATTAACTTTATTTCCAATTTGATTTATCAGATCTTTTAATTCTGAATTAATTTTGTTAATGATTTCTTTTGTATCATCTTTTATTTCATCGTCAGTAATAGTTTCTCTTAAGCTACTACTAACATTTTTCAAAACATCGCCTGCATTTTCTATAGAAGAAATTAGAGAATCTTTTAGATCTGCTAAAAGGTCTTCATCTTTTATTTGTTCCTTGATTTTGTTTTTGAGATTATTAATTTCTCTAGAAATTTCATCCCAACTACTGTTTTTATCCATATGGAATTATATGCTAAATGTCTGATTTGTCTTTAAATTTCAGATTTGGATTTTTATTTAAACGTTGATTAGCCCACCTAGCAGGTGCAATTAAACGAAAAAATGGGGGTAAAAAAGGCCTGGTATATTTCAGCAATGCAAGGTTAAAATTTACAAGAATAGTCTTAAGTTTTGTTTCTTTAATTCCATAAAGAGATTTAAATTCTTTTGGAAGAGTATTAAAAGCTGTAAAAGAGATAAAAGGCCATATAGGCTTTATATGTCTTGGGACAGGCCCACCACCTATTATTTCGTAAACATCTTGTGCAACATCAGTGTGCACCAAGTATTTTTCTTCTTTTGATTTTTCAATAACCCATTGTTTTAGCTCTTCATGCGTTTGAGGCATTTGTTTTGTATCAACTAAAACTAAATCTGCAGCTAGCATATTTTCTTTGTGGTACTGGTTTTTTTCTTCAGTCGTAAGATTTTTAACAGTTTTTTCATAAAAATAAATTGATGATATTTGTAAACATGCATGCACCCAAAGAAGCTGTTCATGATCCAATGCATCATAGATTCCACCAGTAATTTCATCTTTACCTTTTATGACTTCATGCAACTTGTTAATTCTATGAGCGCTTTCGTCAGCTTCTTCTTTAGTTCCAAACGTTACAGAATTTTGTAGTGAAAGTGTTCTAATTAATCTTTTCCACGGATCTCTTTGGTAAAAAGAAGTTTGACGTGCTCCAGCAGCTATTAATGGATGTGCTGCGTGCATAAGAAGTGCTCTTGCACCTCCAAAAAGTACTGTAATTTCTTTATTTACCTTCCACATCATTGATTGTGGACCAAAATATCCAGGATCACCTTTCATATAAATAGATTTTAAGTGAAATTAAACTTAACATTAAATCATGGAGCTTTTTTATATCACTTATCAAGCAATTCCAAGCACGACAGCTCATGGTGTTCACACATTTTCATTAATTAAAAACTTTTCAAAACAAAATACGGATTTAACGCTCGTATATCCTTTAAGAGACAAAACTTCTTCAGATGATATTAATGTAATCAAAGAAAAGTTCGATTTAAGTGAAAACTTTAAAATACATCCAACAAAACACTATCTTCCGTTTGGGACTGTAAAAGTTTTTAGAAGGTTTATTTATTTATTCAGCCATATACTTTGGTCTTTTTTTGTATCTAAAAAATATAAAAATAAAAAAAATTTTTTTACATTGTCGGATTGGGTTTTTTACTTTCTTTCAAGACATAAAAAAAATGTAATTTTTGAATGTCATAATCTTACTTCTATAAGAATTAAATTGATTAAAAAATCCTTAAAGATAAATAAGGAATCAAAAGTCATATTTATAAATGATTTGATAAGGGAAGATTCTGGACTTCAAAAAGGACCTCAAGTCTATGTTTTAGAAAGTGGATACGACGATGATATTTTCAATGTTTCACTCAAAAATAATAAAAAGCAAAAAATTGTATTTTCAGGAAATTTGCTAAGATTTGAAAAAGACAGGGGTGTTAAAAAAATATTAGATTACTTTTGTAACTCATCTTTGTCAAAGAACCTAGAGTTACATATTGTTGGTGGTCCTAATGAATATGTAGAACAATTACGTAATTTAACTGCTTCAAAGAATGGTCAAGAAAGTGTAATTTTTTATGGACATGTAAATAGAAAAAAAGTAGCAGAAGTTCTGAGTCAATGTGATTTAGGAATAATGGTCAATAACAACACTACACATTCTGAAAGACATACGTCTCCACTAAAGTATTTCGAATATCTTGGCAGCGGACTTAAAGTTGTAGCTACTGATGTTGAAGCTCATAGAATTTTACCTTTCAATCAATATATACAATTTTTTGCACTCGATGACATTGATAGTTTTGAAAATGCTATCAACACAGCTTTGTCTTCTTCAAATGAATTAGATAGTAAAGATTTAATAAAACTAACTAATAAATATAGGGTAGAGCAATTAATTAATTTACTAAAAGCGCGTCCGGAAGGACTCGAACCCTCAACCCCCTGATCCGAAGTCAGGTGCTCTATCCAATTGAGCTACGAACGCAAATTTAAAAGTAATTATATTATACGATTAACTTTTATTTGTTGGGACAACCATTAACCCAAGCATCAAACAAAGTATTTTGAGCATTCTCATAATGAAAAGTTTTGTTTTCTGCAATTTCACTACGAAGTTCATAATCACTAATTAAATAGCCCTTTTCAACTTCAAGAGTCAAATTAATATTTGATGCACTATCTGCTTCATCAACATCAAAAAATTTCAAGTTAATAAAATTACTTGAAAATACAAAGAAAAATATGACTGCAAAAATATAGTTTTTATTGTTACTTGTTAATATTGCAAAGGCAATAAATGCAGGAAGTAGGTGACCCTCTTCTGTTGGGAGCCTTAAAAAACTTAATTGGAAAAAAACAAAAATAAGAAAAAAATAAAGATTATTATTTTTAAAATTGAACTTTACTTTATTTAGGCTCAAAATAAATAAGGCCATACCAAGAGTTCCTAAAAAAGGTATTTGTTTTAAAACAAATCTACCTAAACGGTTGTAAATATCATGGTCAGTATTTGTTAAATTGAAAATACAAAGCAATTCGGACCAACTGTTATAGACATTATTTGAGATATAAAAGCCGTATAAATTACTGTAAAAAACAATATAAAAGCTTAAAAATAAAATTGTTGAATAAAGACCAACTTTAATAGCTTTTTGAAAATCAGATCTTAAAAAAAATACTATAACAATTAGAAAAATGATGTTACTTAGTCTGGTTGCAATGGAAAGGGCAAGGGTTAATGCAACTAAGAGTTCACTATTGCTTTTCTTTGAATACATAACAATATAAATAGATAAGAATCCCAGCAAGCTCCCTAAAGTGTAATCAATTGTTGTAAAGCCAGATATTAGAAATATTGGTGATAAAACTGCAATTAAGTAAATGAAATAATTACTATTTACTTTCTCAAAAAATTTGTAGATTAAAAAGTTTAATGACAGGGTAAGAAGAAGCTGCATAAACAATATAGTTTGCTCCATTTCAAAAGGTAAAACCTCAGACAATTTTATACATAATCCAATTAGAAGTTCATAAAGTGGAAATCCTGGGGGTCTTGATGGTATATAAACACCCTTGTCCATAAAGTTTTTATAAGTGCCAATAATTGCATAAGAGTCCCAGTCTGAACTAATTGATGGATTTAGAAAAAAAGGAATAGAGATAGCAATAGTTGTTAGGGAAGAAAAATAAAGATTAGTTTTTTCTTTGCTATTTTTCATTGATAGTTTTGATTATAGGATTAAAAATTATACATTTATAAAAATATTTCAATTGAAATTATTAAAATAATTTTTAATGCAGAGAAAAAACATCTTCTTCTTTTTGTTTGTTTTATTAGTGTCTTTTTGTAGTGCAGGTGATGAAACAATAATAGAGTCTACTGTCTTACAATCTTCTACAACAACTAGTACCACACTGCTAGAAACAACTACAACAACAAGTACCACCTCCACCGTTCCTGATGGTTGTATTCCCGAAGATAATACAAAAATTGACTTTTCAGATCTTAAAAATGTTCAAAATTTTCTCAATCGATACGGCTTTAATGCTGGTGAAGAAGATGGATTAAATGGAAATCAAACCATTGAAGCAGTTAAAGAATTTCAAGCCTATGCGGGTTTAATTGTTGATGGTGATTTAGGACCTAATACTTATTCTGCAATGAATACATGGACAGGTTGTGAAACTAGAATAAATACATATACCCCACAAGTGTCAACTACCACAACAACTACAACTCAACCAAACAATACAACAACGACAGTATCAACAACAACTACGACCATAGTTGTAGAGAACATAAATAACAATTTTGGATATCAATCTTTTGTACAACCAGAGACCGGAGAACTCATATCTATAATTTCATCTAAACAGCAAGATTCTAATTTTTGTTCTGGGACTTTTAGTTTTGCTGATAATCAAAAATTTAAAGAAGATCTAGGTTTCACTGAAATATACAACTTATACCAATCACCACCACAATTAAATACAAATGCCACCGTACAAATTTATGAGGACAATCAAAGCACCTTTACAATTCGCGTTACTGGTAATGGTGATAAAAATTATAGATATTATTTTATAGAGCCATTTACTTCAAACTTTGTTTCTATTCATCCAACTAATGTAACAACTTCAACAGGTACTACAACAGCAGTATTTACTAAAACTAATTTAACAACTGGATATTGGTTTTTTACACATGTAGATAATGGAACAGGCTCATTAATCAAATCAAGTGGTCCCAGAGAGTTTATTGTAGGAAATCCATCAAATCAAACTGCGAGTAATTTAGACGTATTGCATAATTTATGGCTTCATGATTCAAGTGGATTAGTAAGAAATGGTTCATTTCTAGAGAATGGTACAAATTTCTACCTAACTTATATAACAAATAGTGGTTTTTCTAAATATTCCAATCTTTCTTCATATGTAAATAGCAGTACAAATAAGCTTTTACTGGCAAGTGCAGAGAAATACTCACAAGGGAGTGTTTTGCTAGTTGGTAATGAATTAATGCTTGTAATGGAGAAAAAGAATAATGAGTTAGTAGTAGAGCGTGGATATAGGCAATCAATTGTACAATCACACAACGAAGGTGCTCCAGTTAAACAACTAGTTACTAGCCAAAACATGCGAGCAACAAGAGGGTACGCAGTATTTCAGGGTGAAAAAGGGTACAAGTTTTCTGTCTCATTAGGGGAAGAAGGGAAGCCAACCAATATAAAAATAGGTGATAATTGTCCAAAAGATTTATATAAGCTTTCTTCAATTACTTTATTTTCATGGAGAGAACAGGGAGAATCAGCCATAAGATCATATGAGTATACAAACCACTCATCGCTGTCAGATGATAGTTTCACTTTATATCAAGGAATTGAAAATTATAAAGTTCCTACCCTTTCCTCAATTGATACAACTTCTAATACATTCTTGAACACAGGTCCCAGAGAGCAAGAACTTTTTACTGGAGATAGTATCAGCTTTGATTTTGCAGGCATAAGTAAGGGAAGTAGTGAAATCAATTTTGTTGAACTAGAATTTTACATGAACCCTTTAGGGTCAAAAAAGTCTAAGACAAGAAAAGTAATTTTTACTCCTGAAAATAATTTTAAATTTACTGATTTAATAAACAACATCACAAATGATACTGCTTTCACAAATGGATCTTGGGAAAAAGGTTATAAGTATTACTTAAAGAGTTTAAGAATTGTAGATGGGGTTGTTGATATATTATATAAAGCAAACGGGGAAGTTCTTAATACAACAACTAATAGCAAATCAACACATGATGTTTATTATTTAGATCAATTTTCTTTCATTATTTCTGAATAGCTTTTTTAATTTATCATTTATCAAGTAATTTTCATTCAAACTCATTAAACAAAGACCGATAATTACATGTCTTGGATAAAAAAGTTTGGGATCATATATTAAATATGGGGCTAAACATAATAGTCCAAAAATAAAGTAGTTATTCAGGACATTCTTAATATGTGATTTTTTAAAATTTAATAAAAAATTTGAAATTGATATAACAACTATAAAAAAACCAATATAAATATGAAATCGACCAAGTGTACTAAGTAATGTTTCATTGAAAGGATTAAAAAATAGGTAACTCAAATTTCCAAAAATATCATAATTAATATTTCTTTGGTATGTACCAGCTGTGCTGTAGGGAATAAATTTATTACCAAAATAAAGATTGTGCATCAGTGGCATAATTTGGAATATTAAAAATAAAACTATATTTTTTATGTTATTTAATTTAAATAACATAAAAAATAATGAGAACACAATCAACTCAGGCCTTATCAAAACTGCAATAGAGAGAGAAATTGTTGCAATTCGCGAGTTTTTTTCTGATTTAACTACATATATTGAATAAATAATAAGAAGTAAACTCACAGTTTCTGACATACCAAATAAAAATAAACTTCTTATATTGTCTAGTAATAAAAAGAGAGAAAATGTAAACGTAGCTAAGTTCATCCTCTGATTAATTGTTGATAGTAAATATACAGCTATAGACAGAATAAATTGCCAAGATGTCATCCATCCATCACCAAAAATTATGTGTATTAGAAAAAGAATATATCGATATGCAGGAGAATACCAAAAAACAGACTCGCCACCCCTTAAACCATCACCTTCAAAAATTAATCTGGCTTGGTTTTCGTATGTCAAGATATCTGATCCAGAAGGTTTCACCAGGAAATTTAACTGATCCCATGGAGGATCAATTACTAAATAGGACACAGTTAAAAAAATGAACAATAAATTTAAATTTGATTTATACAAAAAACAGTAAAGAATTAATAAGTAACCTATGAGAGAATAAACATTGATAGGGAATTGATAACCAGCGTATTTCATTGAGATGAATACTGAAAGTAAAAGCAATAGAAATATTTTTCTATTGTTTAAATTTATAACTTTGTAATTAAAAATTATGAAACATAAAAATAGTAAATAAGAAATAAATTCTATATTGTTACTATTATTTTCCTCAACTATCAATCTTCCATAGAATTCGTATGGGTAACCAGTTTTAATCTCAGGTATAGGTTTGAATTTCCAATTTGTAAATTTGTAATATATAATCACAGATTCTGATTCTTCTGGAATTACTATCTCTTTTTTAAGAGGATTTAAATATCTTTTAGGCAGTTCTATTTTTTTATTTGAAGGTAAAAACTGAACAGTTACTTCTCCAACATACTCGATATTTAATAATTTATTCTCTTCAACCTGTTTAACAGCGTACAGTCTAAAAGGAAGCCAATCTCTTCTTAGTTCGTAAATATTAAATTTTGAATGATTTAAAAAACCTAATGGAAAATTAGCGGCATTACTGCCCATCCATTGAAAATCAGGGTTTAAATTTTGATAATTTAATTCCCAATCTTTAACTGTATAATTATTATTAGATAAAGCAGCATCAAAACTCTTTACACATTTTTTTTCGAAATACTCATATTCAAAGCTATTTTGCGATGGTGTCAGTTGGTCATTTACACAAATAGACCACATATTATTGTTATAAAAAGAAACCGATAATTTAAAAATTAAAAAAATAATTCCAAAAACTATTGCATTATTTTTGTTTATATTTTTGAGAATGATTAAAAATATAATTAAAGATAAAATATTTCTCTTCTCATTAAAAGGAATTCCTTTTAATAAAAACGCACCTTCAACTGGAATTACATAGATTAGAAATATAAATAATTTAGTTTTATTACTAGTTTTAAATTTTTCTATTATCTCTACCATATGTTATTTCATACAATAATGTAAATATTGTTAATATCAACATTGTTAAGAACCCTTTCGGTGCTGTTCTATTTTGATTAAAGAAAAAATATTCTGAGCTTTGAGGCACAAAGCCACCTTTTGAATACTCTAAGCATTCGTAATAATTACCAACTGTTACAACTTGATTTTTATTTACTAAATTTCTTGACTCGAACATTTCATCACGTGGAAAAATTAAATAATTATTTTCTTCGTAAGGTTTTACTTCGGGATCATAGGTTCCCAAACAAACATTTTTTGCAATACTTTCACCTGTGCACCAGCCCCCATTTATATTTATATAATCAGATAAGGCATTTCCAATAGAACAAGAGTTCAGTATTTGAATTTTTTTAATAGTATTTTTATTTTCTGAAACATCACTTAGATCACTAGTTGTAAACTGCAATAAAGGAAAAACAAAAATTACTGCAACAAATGATATTGTTACAATATTTCTTTTTGATTCTTTTAATTTAATGAGTAGATAAATAAATGAAAGAGCTAACAAAAAAGAAAAGTAATGTGTTTTTATAGGGTCTCCCTTACCTGGGTTAAAGTTTTTAGTTAGAAAAGGAAAAATATTAAAAATTGTGATTAGAAGAACAAAAATACCTATTAAAAAGGAGCCCCCCATTTTTTTTAAGTTTTTATTTTTTTCCTTTAATAAATACTTAAAAATAAGACTATAAAAGAAAAAGGAAGTAATTACTCCTATACGGCTTAATGTAATATCGCCAGGAAACTGAGAATTTAACCAACCTCTTTCATGATTCCAATATCTTTGCCAGTAGTCACCAAAAGTGTCTAATAATACAATACCTATCAAAGAGTTAGATTGAGAATTTCTAAAAGGATAAGAAAAAAGTTCAGCATTGATACTATATAAAAAGCTAAATGAAGCAACATTATCATAGCCATCTGGAGTGATATGATCCCAAAGATATCTATCATTTATTAAGTAGCTTTCGTTTATTAAATATAAAAAAATTGGAAGCGTAATTACTGCCACAAAAAAGAGCTCTTTTTTGAAGATTGATTTATTAACAAACATCAAAAGCACAAAAGCAGTTATTAAGGTAATACTGGCTTTAGATGATGTGAGCAAAGTTGTGATTGGAATTAGAAAATATAAATATTTTTTTTTATCTTGTTCAAAATATTTAAATAAAAATAAAAACAACCAGGGCATTAAAAAAAATGCAAATATTTCTGGTTTTAAGATTATTCTTGCACCAACAACTGGAGGAAATAAAGCTAATAAGTTGATTACACCTAGAGAAAATAATGGTGTTGTGTCAAAAAATCGTAAAAGAAAATAAATTCCCACACATCCACCTAAAAATAGTAAAAAATTACCAAACTGTATCCCAAAATTTAAAATTAGTACTTCATAGGAGGGAGATATCAATAACGAATTTAATTTAAATTTAGAAACTTCAGAAATCAACCAAAAATAACCAACTCCTTGCTCCTCTAAAGAGGCATCTGTTCCAAATACATAATAATTTAGATATGGGCCATATTTATTAAAGTCGGTTCCTTCTGTTGAATTATATTGAATATAAGTTAAAAGAAATAAAAATATATTAAAAACTGCAGTAAACAAAAAGGCAATAGAAAATTGATATTTCTTAAGAAATTTCATTAATTTAAGTTTAAATTACCTTTTTTTCATTATCAGTATTTGATATCAATTAATTATTTTTTAATAAAAAGCGCTCACTTAAATTCTTTTAGAAATTTACACAATTTTAGTGATAATATTAATTCAACAAATGAGAAAAACTTTAACCACATTAGTACCAGTGTTAAATGAAGAGCAATTTCTTAAGAAATCAATTCAAAGGTTGCTCCTAATAGAAGAAATTGATCAAATATTTTTAATTGATGATTACTCAACTGATAATTCTTTAAATATCATGAAAGACCTTGAAAATAAACATTCAAAAATTTCGGTTCTCGAATCTCCTTATGATACGAATAAAGGTAAAGGTAGTGCTATATCAAGAGCAAAAGAATTAGTTACTACAGATTATTTAATTATTCATGATGCAGACCTAGAATATGATCCTCAAGATATAAAAAAAATGTATGAATTAATATCGAATGATTCAGATATTTTTGTTATTGGCTCAAGGTTTCTAAAAAATAACGAGGTACAACTTTATTACAGAACTCATTTTGCAAATAAATTATTTTCTAAACTTTTTTCAATAATTAATAATGTAAAAATTACAGATATCGCAACATGTTATAAATTAATGCCGTCTCACTTCTTTAAAACAACAAATTTTACCGAAAAAGGTTTTGCTATAGAGATAGAAGTAGTTTCGAGGTTTTTGAAAATATCAAATAATGTAAAAGAGGTACCTATAAGCTATATTCCAAGAACTTATGAAGAAGGTAAAAAAATTAAATTAAGCGATGCATTTAGATATATCGTTTCAATTTTTAAATATAAATTTTTTAGTTAAGTACTTGAATAGACGTGGGCGCTACAGGATTTGAACCTGTGAATTCTTCCTTGTAAGAGAAGCATTCTTCCGGACTGAGCTAAGTGCTCCGAATGTAGATTATATTGTTATTGGTAAAAAGTTTGAAAAATATTACTTTTCAAACTTAATCAGTTCTACTTCTAAATCAGAAATTATCACACTTTTAGAAAATCCTAAATCTATAAATGCATCTATGTATTCTTGGTATTGATAATTTCTTATATGAATAGCAGCTAAATAGTATTTTCTAGCATCTCTGTTATTTAAAAAATTTTTAATAATCTCACTGCAGTATCCTTTGATTTTATGTTTTGTACAAGGAATAAATAAATTATCTTTATTGAATATTGGTATCGGAACATTACCAACTCCTCCTCCGGAAAAAACATAACCATCTTCCTCCATTCTTAACGGTTCATTAAAATAACTTCCAATTGTCCAAATACCACCGTGGTATATAACAATGTTTTCACTTGAAGAATTGATAAACTCAATAATTTTTTCTGCTTCATTCTGACTAAAATATCTTGTAGTTTGAAAGTAATCAATATTTTGATTAAAAGAATAATATCCAGTTATCAAAATGAATATAATTACTACAAAGTTATTAAATTTAATTTTTTCATAGATTAAATTAATACCCAAAACAATTAAATAGATTACAAGTATCATATAGTAAATATTTACTCGAGAGCCACCAAATGGAAACAACTTTAGGGTGCTTAAAATTAAATTTATTGTAAAAATTAGACTTATGTATTCCAATTGGTATCTTTTTTCTTTATTTTTTAAAACAAACAAGATCCCTAAAAAAATTAAAATAGTGGAAATTAATATTGAAAAACTTGATGTACCCAAATCAAGTTTGTTTGATTCTGATAAAATTCTTATAAGTGAGTAAAAAAGCCATCGAAAAAACAAAATAACCCCGCCTTCAGCTGGTGCATAATATGCTAACCAAAAGCTTTCAAGTTCATTACTTCTTTTAAGAAAACCGTATATAGAAGTTAAGAAAGTAGAAAAAAAGATAAATGTTATTCCTAATTTATTGTTTTTAATTGTAAGTAAATTTCTTTTTAATAAAACTACTAGTAAAGAAAATAACGGAATTATTGTTGTTAAACTCATAAATACAAATATTCCAAATATAAATAAATATTTTGACTCAAACTTATTACTCTTTATTGCTTTATTAAGAATAATTAAAAAATAAAAAGTTATTATAGCTTCAAAAATGTAGGGTTTTGATCTAATTGAATAATTGGTCAGCATGGGTGATGAGAAAAGAAGTAATAAGAACAGAATTTTAAATTTTGGTTCTAAATCGTTATTTTTAGATAATGATACGGTCAACATCAATATGCATGATATGAAAAAAATTGTTAACAAATAAGTTTTAGTATTTTGCGCAATTTGAAATAAAACTTGATGAAGTAATGAAATTCCAGGGTATGTAACTGAGCAACAAAGTATTTTTTCTAAAAAATTTGAATAATTACTACCAACTACAACCCAAGAATCGTCGCCATATAAGGTGCTAACATTTTTAATGTTTTGAATTTGGTAAGCAAAAAATATAAGAAATGTGCTAAAGCCTATATACTTATAACGTTTTTTAATAAAATTCTGAAACATTTATTTTCACCATTTATTTTAAACTATAAGAAAATCGTTTTAATAAATTTGTATTTAAAAAAAGTAAATGTAAATACTTTTCTGAAAAACCCTTGTGGGCGCTACAGGATTTGAACCTGTGACTTCTTCCTTGTAAGGGAAGCGCTCTGCCGGACTGAGCTAAGCGCCCTTTATACAACTTTATAATATTAGTAAAACATTTAAATTAACAATCAACAATTTAAGTCTCAATAAATTAACTGCTGTTAAATCCTTTAAATAGAAATTTTCCTAATAAATATGGAAAAACTAATCCTGGATAGTTTAATATGGGTTTAATTTTTGTGTATTTTACATTTTTGTCAGACGGGTATACCATTTTTACTGGTACTTCTTTTTTTCGTACATTATTGTCTAAAAATACATTTGAATAAAAATAAGGTTCAAATGAGTATCCATACAGCCATGTTTTATCAATTTCAAATTTTGCTCTGTTTATAAGCTCTAATTTAAATGCCCTAAAACCACAAGTTACATCTGTTACCTTAGTTTTAAATAAAAAAGAAATTATCTTAGAGAGAATAGGAATAGAAACAACTCTGAAAATAGGAGTGTTACTATTTGATTCATAATCTAAAAATCTACTGCCTTGAATAAAGTCAAAATCTTCTTCAATAATTGGAGAAATAACATTATTAATTTCTTCAGGGTCCATTTTATTATTTCCTGATATTCCACATATAATTTCGTATTCATTTTCAATAGCAAATTTAATTGCTGTAATTATTGAGTAACCAACACCTAAATTCTTCTCAAGTGAAATATAATGATGCCCTGAATTTTTTATAAATTCTGAACTACCATCACTAGAACCACTATCAATAAAGTAAAAATCCCCTTTGTAATCAGATGCATTTATTCTTTTTAGCAACTTTGGTAGGTGTTGAATTTCATTAAAAACTGGACAAAAAATTAATATTTTATTTTTCATTTAGAAGTTTCTTTGCATCTTCAATTAACAAATCCAAATCTAATTTATTTTTTTGAGATTTTTTTATTGCAAAATCATTAATAGATAATGGAGTCGCGGGGTTACCAACATACTTTAAACATGGCCCCAAATCACCTTTTGCAAATGAATTTGCACCAAGAATTGTTAAGTCGCCTATGGTAGATCCTTGATGAACAGAACTTTCAATTCCAATAAAACACTCTTCACCAATTTTTACAGTTCCTGCCAAAGTTACGCTAGCCGAAATTGTTGTATTCTTTTTTACCCAACAATCATGTGCAATATGAGAATGGTTCATGATGTAGACGTTGTCTTCAATAATTGTGTCTTTTGTGTATCCAGAATGGATAGTTACAAACTCTCTAATTACAACATTTTGTCCAATTAAAACAGTGAAATCTTGCTTTTCATACTCTCCAGGCATCTCTGCTTCAGTGCCAATTACAACATGTGAACTAATCTTAGATCCTTTACCTATAACAACATTTGGTCCAATAGTAACAAATGGATCAATTTTTACACCACTATCAATTTGACATGATTTATGGATAAATATATTTTTTTCGTATTCAATAAAATTTGTCAGATTTTTCATTTTTAGATAATTTATGTTACCGTATTATTCTTTAAATTTTAATTTTACTGTATTTTATAAAGACTAATTTATAATAAAGAAATGAACTTTGCAATTATTGGTATCGGATATTGGGGAAAAAACTATCAAAGAATTATAAATTCACTTGATAATGTAAATTTAATTGCAGTAGTAGATACAAACCCAAAAATAAGAATAGAAAAAGATGTAAAACAGCTAAATAATATAGATGAATTACTTAATGAAGAGCTGTCTATTGATGCAGCAATTATTTGTACACCAACAAATACTCACTATAAAATTGCAAAGAAACTTCTAAATAATGGAATACATGTACTTGTTGAGAAACCACTGTCAACTAAAGTATCCGAAGCAGAAGAGTTGATTCAAATTGCCGATCAAAATAATCTAATAATTTTAGTAGATCATACTTTTTTATATAACGATGCAATCAATTTTGCTATTCAAAAAATTCAAGATGGTGAAATCGGTTCTTTGTTACATATAAATTTTGAAAGATCAAACTTAGGTCCAATAAGGACCGATGTAAGTTGTCTTTGGGATCTAACAACACATGATATCTCAATACTAAATGCAATTACATCTTCAGAACCATCTGAGATAAAAGCTTCAAGCTTTAATACAAGTGAATCAGGAGCTTTTGACATGGTCAACGTTTCACTAAATTATGAAAGCAGTTTATTTGTCACCATGTTTTCAAGCTGGTTACATCCTGAAAAAACAAGAAAAATTAAAATCGTAGGTGATAAAAAAATGATTGTTTTTGATGATTTGAATTTTAATGAACCAATTAAAATTTATGATAAAAAATTTGATCAGATTTATGATAAAGAATCACTAGAAATTAATAGTAACTCATACTTTTCTTTTTCAATCGGGGATGTAATTTCACCATTCATACATAATTCTGAACCACTACAAAAAGTTGTTAAACATTTTATTTCTCTAATACAAGGAGATAACGCAGTTAAATCAATTAATGATAATGAAATTTCAATAAGAACTATAAAATTACTAGAAGATATAGAAAAGGCTATTAACAATTAAATGAATAAAGTGCCATTTAATGATCTATCGAGAATTCATGAACCTATTCATAAAAAAGTTTTAGCAAAATTCTCTAAAGTAGTTCAAGAAAATAGATTTGTTTTAAATAAAGAAATTGGTGAATTTGAATGTTTGTTTTCAGAATTTACTCAATCAAAATATACAGTAAGTTGTGCCAGTGGTACAGACGCTCTTGAATTAATCTTAAGAGCTTTAGAGATTGGTAAAAATGATGAGGTCATATTACCTACAAACACATTTATAGCTACCGCATTAGCAGTGACTCGTTGTGGTGCCACTCCAGTTTTTGTTGACAATGATGAATTTTATTTAATTGATTCTAAGGAAGTTGAGAAGAAAATAACAAAAAAAACAAAAGCAATTATCGCTGTAAATTTATATGGTCAGCTTGCCAATTTGAAAGAACTCAATAAGATTGCAAAAGCCAATTCATTAAAATTAATTGAAGATTCTGCTCAGTCTCACGGTGCTTCAAATGTATCATTTTCAAACAATTATTCTATAGCTGCAGCATATAGCTTTTATCCTGGTAAGAATTTAGGAGCATGGGGAGATGGTGGAGCCGTAACAACAAACAATAAGAAATTGTATGAAAAAATATTAATGCTTAGAAACTGGGGAAGTGTAGAAAAATATTATCACGAGGAAAAAGGTTTTAATTCTAGACTTCAACCACTCCAGGGAGTTGTATTATCTGAAAAAGTTAAGAAATTATCTTCATGGAACAAACAAAGAAACAATATTGCCAAAAAATATATTGAAGCCTTAAATCATAACAAAAATATTGTTTTGCCAAAAATTGTAAAAGGAAACTATCATGTTTGGCATTTGTTTGTTATCAGAATTAAAGATAGAAATAAAATATTAAAGGAATTTAATTCACACAAAGTAGAGTTTGGCATACATTATCCAGTTCCTATACACAGACAAAAGGCATATAAAGAACACAGACAGTATGGAAAAAAAATTTCAACTGCAGACTCATACTCCAATCAACTTCTCTCTTTACCTATATTTCCAAAAATGCAACAGAATGAAATAGAACGAGTTATTGAAACAGTAAATATTTATAGTTAGTTAAATACTTAGTTTGTTCTATTTTTAAGTGTGTCTGATAAGTATATTTAGCTACACCCTAGTGAGTTTCCACAATTCAAGCATTTATAGCAAGAACCATTTCTTACTGTAATATGCCCACAGTCATCACATGCTGGTGCGTCACCCATCATATCGCTCAATACTTCTTGAACGGTGTCAACTGAGTTAGCTACTGCTTGTGTTCCATCAGATGTTGGTGCTTTTTCAACTGGAGCTACAGGTTCTGTTTTTTGAACAGGAGCTGTAGGTTCAACTTTTTCAACAATCTGTACTGCTTCAGTGACTGGTTTTTCTTTTACTTCTTTTGGTGGAACTTGAACAATATCTGTTCTGTTGAGATACTCAAGACCAAGTGCTCTAAATACGTAGTCAATGATAGAGTTACTCATTTTAATATTTTCATGACCCTCTACCATGCCACGTGGTTCAAACGTTTGGAAAGTAAAGGTATCAACGAACTCTTCAAGTGGTACACCATACTGTAAACCTTTTGAAACCGCTATTGCAAAGCAACCAAGCACACCTTTTAGTGTTGCCCCTTCTTTAGCAATATCGATAAAGACTTCACCAAGTGTTCCATCAGGATATTCACCAGTTCGTAAATATACTTTATGTCCAGCAACTCGTGCCTCCTGGGTCCATCCTTGTCTTCTCTCAGGAAGTAGGAATCGTGGTCTATTCACTCCAGCATAAGCTCTTGTTGGACTTGTTCCAGGAGCAAAATTCCCTTGGATAAGCATTGCTTCTTCTTCGAGAATTTTGTTAACTTCTGGATCACTCTCTTCTGAGTCACCATCATCAGAGGATGCTGAAAGTGGTTGAGAGGCTTTTGAACCATCTCTGTAAATAGCGATAGCTTTAACACCAATTTTTGCTGATTCAAAATAACAATCTTCGATATCTTTAACTGTTGCTTCATTCGGCATGTTAACAGTTTTTGATATCGCACCAGAGATAAATGGTTGTGCTGCTGCCATCATTCTTACATGACCCATGTAATGAATGAATCTCTCACCATCTTTTCCACATTTGTTAGCGCAATCAAATACTTCTAAATGCTCATCTTTAAGATGTGGTGCGCCTTCAATTTTCTGAGTACCACAGATATCTTGATTTGCTTGGGAGATTTCACTTCTTGAGAAACCAAGAGTTTCAAGTAAATTGAAATCAAAAGAAGTATATTCCTCCTCAGCAATACCAAGGTTTTTCAGTGTCTCTTCACCAAGAACAAATACATTAAATGCATGCTGAATTTCAAATGCACCAGGCAATGCTGCCTCAATGTTGGCAACATCTGTCTCTGTAAGACCTTTTTCAAGTAATGATTCTTTGTTTATGTATGGCGAGTTCTCAAGAGACATAGAACCAATGACATAGTTAATGATGTCACTAACTTGGTTTTCATCATATCCAAGAGCATCTAATGCTGGACCAATAGATTGGTTAGCAATTTTCATATATCCACCACCAGCAAGTTTTTTAAACTTCATTAATGCGAA
>Ga0255743_10001540_pt1 | contig 19755 bp, 18 predicted proteins | sample 101ome_19_FD_179950 | JGI IMG/M metagenome (GOLD analysis project Ga0255743, IMG submission 179950) | Coastal salt marsh microbial communities from the Groves Creek Marsh, Skidaway Island, Georgia - 101405AT metaG (version 2) | ecosystem: Environmental > Aquatic > Marine > Intertidal zone >... | reverse complement strand
TATTATTTTTGTGTATATACAATTAACACTCAAATATACGAAAAATATTTTAGATTTCCAAATCTTTTCTAAAAAACTTTCCTAAAAGATTATCGTTGAGTGAGTTTTCATCGGCAAGTACATTATATTTGAATTGCCAATGTAGTTCGTAATAAGTCAGTGATTTTGCTGAATGACAGAATTGAAGTATCTTCTTTTTGAAGTTTTCCTCACCACCATTAGATACTTCTTCTTTAATCCATTGATTAGAGGACATATATTTTCTCCAGTCAGATTCTTTAATGACTTTTCGTTTCCTCTTTTTTCCTTTTAGTGGGGGAAGTGTTCTTTTTGCTTTTAGGTTTTTCTTACCTATGTAGTATTTTCCAGTAGGGATGTGTTCAATCATGTAGATGAATCCTACTGCGTTTTCGGGAATGTCCTCATCTTTGATGTGGTTTCCCTCCCATAACCATTGAATCATAAATTCTTATTTAATTGTATCAGAGTAGGGTTTACTGTTTAAGTTACCACCTCTTGCTTGTTTTAGAGCACTTTCATTTTTTGAAAGGTCTAATCCACCATCGGCCTCTAATAAAGTTTTATCACCACCTTTGATGTTTGCTTTTGATTGTGCTGGTGGATTTTTTACTAATCTTTCTTCTAAAGTCATAATTTCTTTCCTTTATATTATATAAATATAACCTTATGTATCGAAACGAACAATGAAGTTTACGGGATAATCTGGTAATGACTTTATTGGTTTTGGTAGTTTGGCTACGGCAACCATATCACCTGCATTATCATATAATCCAATTGTTGTAATAAATGGTGCTAAATAAGAACCAGTTTGGTCAACCGATGATGATACTATATAATCATCAAAACTTCCAACCGATGAATCATTAATTGAAGATACAATCGGATGATTTGAATTTTTAATATATTTTGAACCGGCTTGATAGATAGATTGTGAAACATATTGTTGGTCTACTAATCTACTACCCGGTTTTGTTATACTAATTGTTTTTGTTGTACCACCAACTTCATAAACTGCGGTTGGGTTTTGGGATACATTAAATTCGTTTTCATTTACCGATAGGAATATTTCATTTTCATAAATAGTCATTGTTGAACGATATGAAATATCAAATGAGGATAAAGTTGAATCATCAACAATCCCATCAGTCAAAACTATTAACCCTCTATCATAAAAAACATTTCCTTTTATATTTGAGGCAGAATCAATTAAGTTAGAATTAGTATCATCGGTTGCAGTTATTGCACCATATTCAACAACCATTGAACCAACCTTAACACCCTCACCATAATATTCCTGTGGAATTGATATTACACCAATCGTATCACCAATTACTCTTTCATTTGTAGATGCATAAGACTCTCGTTTACCAACTTCGGTTACAATAGATGATGTGGCTGGATTTAAGTAGAATTGTGCTTTTACCGAATCGTATAAAGTTCTTTTAGAGATTCCATTCGTGTTTTTTGAATCGGTATCAGAATCGTATAAACTAGCAGATTGATTTGTACCATACATTGGAACAATATCACTTTCATCCAAAGTCCACTCTTTGTAAACTTTGAAAGGTCTAACTACTATATCTGATTTTGGAATCTCTTTTAGCATACAAAAATACTTTTATATAAATATTAAGAAACAAAAAACCCCACTTTTGTGGGGTTCTTCTTCGTTTTATATTTTAATAAATTTTATTAGAATGAAAGTTTAACTTTAATTAATACTTCTTTATCAAATGATTTCTCAATTGGTTGAGAAGTTTTAGCCACTGCAATCAGTTCATTTGCATCATTCAATAAACCAACCGATGTAATGTAAGTTTTTGGGTCAGTTTCAAATGTAGTTTCTGCAAATGTTCCATTTGTATTTACATAAGTTGGATTGTTTGAGTAGTTGAACTCTCTATTAGTTGCTCTAACAAAGAAATGTTGTGTTGATACATTTTCAGTTCTTCTTGCCTGGAAATCACCACCTGCATTAATTGCTTGATATAATCTTTCGTGATTTTTAGCCTCGGCAGAAACACCTTCATCTCCTACTAAAGTACCACCATCTACACTACCAACCGTATCTTGGATAGCCGATGGGTTAAGAATAATGATACCTCTATCAGGATAGAATAATCCATATCCTTCATTGTTAGAAGCAGTAGTTGTATTAATTGTTGCTTCATTTTCAGTTCCCAAGTTAAGTGAACCAGATACAACTTTAAATACTCTACCAGCCTTTCCTAATGTATCTCCGAATTTTTTACCAGAATCATCAATGAAAGTAAATGTACCACTTGCACCAGTTAAAGTTATTGACCAGTTACCTGGGTCCATTTTTTCTCTATACCTTGCTCTATTAATGTTTACAGCATAGATTGAATTTGAATCTACAGCAACACCACTACCATTCTCAAATGAGAACTTAGCATCAGTTGGGTCTAAAAGAACTGATTTATATTGAGCATAAGTTGCTTTTGAAGCAAGTAATGCATCATCCGAATTTGCTAATGATATTGAACCACTTCCATTTACATGACCATATGCCACAGCGAATTGTACTTCTGCAGAAGTATCAGTTGCAGGATTTTTATCATATATGTTAAAGTAGTAATCTCCACTATCTGCTGCAACTTGAGTTGAAGATGTAAATACTGAAGTTAAAGAACCAGTATCACCAGACCATAATCCAGTTGTTACTACTTCTACTTTTGCATTTACTTTATCAAATTCACCGAATCTTTTATAGATTCCAGTAGTTACGCCTGCACCAGATTGTAATTGTTGTCCTGCTGGTAATGCTGAATTTAAAAGGGCTACTACATCATTACTGTCGATTGTTCCGCCTTGTGCTAAACTTTGTAGTTGTGCGGTTATATTTGGGTCGTTTATAATTGCCATGTCTATTCTCCTTTATTATGTTGTACTTCTATAAGTTACCGTTACTGGAATAGTTTGTGAACCACCCGTTTCGTTACCATACACAGTTATCGTAGTAGAAACATTAGATGTTAACGATGGATTAGGACTAAATGTAAATCCTAAACCACTTACCACTTGTGCCGTAGTAGTTACTTCTTCTCCCAAGAATACTGGAACAGAACCTGCTGCAGTTGCACCTTGTGTCACTGCCAATGTACCTGCTCGTTGGTCTGCTAATACAACGGTATATCCTGCTGCACTATTTCCTTGTGGTGAAGTTGTTGGTGATAAAGCAACTTGCCCTTCATCTTGATAAACTCCGATTGAAGAAATACCCAATGCCACTACTGGAATTTGAGTTGTTCCTTTTGGTAATGTAACTAACTTGTATCTTAATACTTGTGTTTCATCAGGACTTGCTTCCAGAATTGGAATCGCCTTAATTGCCGAATCATAATAGGCACTACCCTTTGGGTGTGCTGGTTCGTACAATGTGTAGTCAATCTCATCATCACCCAATGCGAATTTGGTAATGTTAAGGGACTGACCCGATGCCAACTTCTGTCTACCTTTTTTAGTTAGGATGGCATCGACTGTAATTGATGTATTGTCTAAATATCCCATAATTTTTTTTAATTTGCCCTTTTGTTTATTATGTACTAATAAATATAACTATTTTGAAATTTAATTAATCTACCTCAAGAATTGGTTCGCCACTTCCTCTACCAGTATCCGCAACTCTTAAAATGTTTGGATTCGTAGTGAATGTTTCAACGGGCGATAACCCATCTGGGGTTGTGTCAGCTGATTGTTTTGAACCTTCAAAGAATGAATTTTTCAATCCTTGTGATAAATTATTTTTGTATCTATAATGTGTTGGGAAATATCCATTTAATGGAATAACTTCAGTTATATCATTCCCAACAGATGGTGGTGTTGAGCCAATAGGTAGTATTGTAACCTTACTTCTTGTTTTAGTTACATCCTGCAGTTCATATTCAACTTGTTCATTATTTGAAGTTGCCGGCCAACCTTTGGTCTGAACACTTATTTTTTCTATGTATTCCTCGTTTGTTTTAAATATTAATTTTCTCGAAGAAGTTATGTTTCCAAAAATATCAATAGTATTTAATGAACCAGTTCCAGCAATAGGTGCATATAAACCAAACCCAGCATTTGCCAATGAGTTAGGGTCCATACCGATTTGTTCAAATGTAGTCGCATCAACAAGTGCCTCTACTTTACTACCATCAGGAACTTCGATTTCACTCACATAGGTTGGATAATTACCAACTAAAGAAGTATCATCATCAATATTAATAGATGAATCATATTGCGGGTTGGTTGATATTAATACAACATCTTCTTCACCATCTATGTTTGCATCATAGTTATCATATTGATGAGATAAAACTACATCAGACTCACCATCTATGTTTGCTTGGAATTGGTTATTATCTCCAACCAATACTACATCATCATCAACATCTACATTTGTTTCATAATCTCGTTGTTCGGATGTAGGCCTGTTCCATTTAGTTTTACTTCTTTCTAAATAATGTGGTTCAATTAATAAACCTTTAGAAACTTTTGCTCTGGCAGGAACTAAATCTTCTAATACATCAAATAATGATTTATCAATATATCTAACAAGTCTTATATATTCATAAATGTTTCTATTTAATCTTTGGAAGTAATAATCTCTTAAATCTTTTAATTCGGTATAATCATCTTTATATTCATCGGAAGGATTTCCTATATAATTATCTATATTAAAATTACCAATAGATTTAATAATATCCATATTCAACTCCTTAATTGGTGAGAAGAATAATCCCAATCGAGAAGAATCAACCGGTGCTCTATCTAATGATTTTTTAGTTGCTCTAACTTTATGTGATAATTCACTAACTAACTCTTGTTCTTCGAATCTAATCTTATCTGCCTGATTAAACCCTAAAGAAGGTACTTGTGCAGTTACAGTTCTTTCATAGACTTCGTGAGAATATGGATAAGTTGTATTGTTTATAAAATTGACAAAAGAACCAGTCCTTCCACCATATACCTGATTTACTGCTACATTTGGTATTGATGATGATACACTTCTATTTTCAGGATGTTCAAAATCAAATCTTAACCATAAATCTTCGGTTGAAGATGAGTAGTTATTACCATTTGTTGCATCAGGCATTTTTGCATGAGTTTCAATAACGGTATCTTCTAATGGAACTCTCCATAATCTAAACTCATCAAGTGAACCCGTTAATGATTTACCTACATATATTTCATCACCAGAGGTATCCCATTCTGAATCACCAACATTTAAAGTCTTTTTATGATTTATCTTTAATCTTTCTTTATCAGATTCTATTAAATATAACTCAAATGATGAAGTTGGGTCATTATAAGTTCGTGTTAGTGTAATTGTTCTATATTCACCATCAAAAATCTTGTATTCATTTGTTTCCACACTTTCAAGTGAAACTGATGAAGATATTGAAAATTTAAGTTTACCAAACGAACCTGTTGTTTGTATTGCATCTAAATGCCAAGTGTTATTATATCCTTGTAATAATTGGTGATTTCCTACCGAATCAAACTTAACATTCATTTCAATAGTTTGTGGCTTGGTTTCACCTTCGGAGTTAACATATGTTGGGACTGCAGATGTACTAAATGGTGCAAGTAGATATGCTGGATTTATTTCACTCGATGACCCATTAAATACTACCGCCGAAGTTCTATCTTCGAAAGTAAATGGTTGAGTTCCCCCATCGGTTGGGTCGGTTGGCCCACCAAACTCCATAACCGTAAGAAGTGATTGTGGGACACCATAACAAGCCATTACTGCTTTCAAAGAACGAGATGTACCTTTGTGCTTTAATAAGTAAGGTAGGTTGTTAAGGATTCTTCTCCAAACTTCTTCATTTGCAGATTTAAGAGATTGTTGGTATTTTGTAGAACCATCTTTGTATTGTCCTAATGCATATTCCCACAAATATTGAGAGTCAAATGCTTTTCTACCTTCCCAGCCCAATGATTCTAATAAAGTATAAACTAAATCATTAGAAAATCCTAAATTTGATTTATGTTGTGGTTTTCTTAAATTATTTAAACCATTTATGTAAACCCATATAATATCAAAGTGATGTCCTAACATATCCATAAACAACATGAAGTCCTCGTTCTGATAGTCTTCTCGTATAAACTCTGGAAGATTATTGTTTAAATAATCAACATTGTTTCTATCAAAATCTGCTGCAGTGTTTACAGTTGAATTATACCATGTTGTTGCACTAATATCAGTTGTTGCAACGATTGTGTTTCCTGTTTTTGGATATGCCAAATCATCCGTAGATGTATATAAGAAATTTTCAAATCCATCAAATGAACCAATTAAATTATTAATATTATCTAATTGTTTTTGTGCTTGTATTTGATTCGTTGGTGATTGGAATACATCTTGCAGTTGTAATGAAGAACTATCTTCTGTTATAATAACATATCCATCATACGCACCACCTTCTGCTACAACATAACCAAGTTCAACATTTGTGATTGATAGTTCATTATATTTTGACTGATATGATTCTAATAATTCTATTTTATACCAGAAATTTTTAACTCTCTCTTCGGCAGAACCAAAGTGTACATAATTATCAAACAGGAATTCAGACCCACTAACATACTGTATATTTAGTTTTTCTGTGTCTATTCCAGTATTTGTAATATATTTTTGTACAAGAGATGTATTCGTTGCAGAACCACTTGCTAATAAATCATCATAGACTTGATAACCTATTCCACTATCAACCTCTAAAGAAAAATTAGGGCCTTTAAGAGGAGGACAATAATCTTCACTATCACCTACTAATGTAAGTGTTTCTATTATTGGGTTTGTTTGAATTTTCGTTATCCAAACCTTTTGATTTGTTTGTATATCTGCAGGAAGTGGTTCATATAATTTAAGAATCAACGATGATGCATCTGCACCAGTTTGAGTTGATTCTCTCAAACCTCTCCAAGTAGTTATAACTTTATTATCACCATCACCCAAGTGTAATAAGTGTGTCAAATAAGTTGAATCATCAAAACTACACTTATTGAATTGTTTTATAAATCCTTCTGCAATTCTATTAACAGCGATAGAACGAGGTATATCAATATCTCCCTTATCAAATACAATTGGTATTTGCTCTATTGGCCCCTCTACGGATTCCTTTCCTTCATCGTTTATTGGAATTAGTTTTATTGGAATTTTTACCTTATCACCATCATCATAAACTTCAACTGAATATTTTTGGATAAGTTCTTGAACATTTAAATTTACCGAAGTTGTTCTAATTCCCTTTCTTTTTTCTCTTTGAGATTTAGATAGTTCACCAGGTGATACTTTTATAAAATCAGTAGAATTTCCTATAAATAATTTTATATAAGATGCATTAGTAGAACCAAATTTAATACTGAAGTCTACATCGTACCCAACAAAATCAGCACCTCTTATTACTTTAGGATATGATATATTTACAATATCTGGAATATTTACAGATACTTCATCAACAACATTAATTATTAAATCAATACCCCTATCTAAAATGTTTGTTGTTTCGGTATCTTGTGTTCCTTCATCTAACTTTGTTACAATATCTTTTTGTGCATCAACTTCATTTACATTTCTGGGTCTGTCTGATAAAGATATTGGAGGTAAATTTGATTTTAAACCTAAATCGTTTTTTAGTATAGTTGGAAAATTATTTGCAGTTATTGGTGTTGAAATATCTAAAGGCTTTTGATTAAAATCAAAGCCAGATGACAGTGTTTTATTTGGAGTCTTTCGATTCCCTTTAATCCAATCCGATATGTTTATCTTTTTGTCTGCCATTAGAATTGGTTTATATCATAATTAGGTCTATCAACAAAACTACCATCATTTGTAAATGGATTAATTTCTTCTTCCGGTTTGAAGTCTTCGAATCTATTACCTCTACCACCACCACTCGGAGAGCCACCTGATTTTGTACCTCTATCTATGTATGAATTAAATTTATCTTCATTTTTTGGTGGGGTGGGTATTTCTTTTTCAGTTTCTACAAATTTAGGAGTAACCTCTTTTGGTGTAATTGTAATAGGCTCTTCATCTTCTCTAATTTGACTTTCATAGTCATCAAATGAAAAAGGAAATAACTTAACTTGATATTTTCCTATTTTTTCAAATACATTATGAGGTATTGTTAATCCAATAACATCACTCTCATCTAAATCATCAAACTCTAAAATATCATCACCAACTATAATTGTTATGGCCTGTACATCCTTGTTTTTTTGAATCAATATCGGAACACCAGACTTATTATTAATATTATACTTTCTCGGGTCATCATTTACTAATGATATTCGTGGGTCTAATCCTTCTAATGGAACTGCAAGCTTTTCGGTATTTATTAAAATATTATAATCAGAATTTAAAGTCAATGTGGTTTCTAATGTTTCACCTTCATTTGCCTTTAAAATAACTGGCTTGTTACCTGGTTTTGTAATTGTAATATCGACAATTCTATAAAGGGATGTGTCTGCTGAACTAATTACATAAGATGTCCCATCTACATCTTCATATGAAGACTCCCCTACACTTGGGAAAAATTGTGCAGACTTATTACCATTCTTTAAAACACTCACAGGTGCACCCTCACCACCAATTGTAAAAGTTACTTTATAAGAACTCGGTTCTTCATATTCATCACCACCACCACTTAACTTTTTTGTTAATTTAAAATCTAATTCATTAGAAGTTGTATCAGTAATAGATTTTGGTAAACCAACAACTTCATTATTTGTATATTTTGTTAATACAATATCTTTTGTATTTAAACCTAATTTTTTTTGAAGCTTTGCATTATTAATTATAGGAGAACCATCATTTAACATTTCAACTTCATAATATGTATTACTGATATAGCCTTCCTTTGCAATTTCTATCTTTGTATTTTTTTCTGCTAAATTTTCTCGTAAAACTCTAACGGTTTTTTGACCAGTCCTTGGTGTACCATCTATAACAAGAGTCCAGCCCGTTTGATTCGAGGATATGCTAAAATAGTAACTATCACTACGAGTTGTTGTTTGAGAATTAGATGTACCAGAGCCACCAGGTCCATTACCGCCTGCAGGTTGTCCACCTCCACCTCCACCTTGTGGCCCATCTTGTGATAAAGTAGAGTCATCCTCTGGCAATCCCACTTGGTCAAAGTCTATATTTTTACTTGGTACTGGCATTATAATGTTCTACTTTTTATATTATTATCTAATTGAGGTCTTGCTCCACCACCATAATTTATAAATTTTTGTTTAAAGAAATCCTTCTTTTTACTTTTAGATGGATTTGGTTTTATAAATTTTGGTCTTGGTAGTTCATTAGGAACTTCATCTTTAATAGATATTTCTAACTTTTTTTCTTCCTCGGTAATATTAATATCTTTTTCTTTTGTAACTTCTATTTGTGGTATTTTTGGTTGAATAACCACATCTGATTCTCTTGATTGTATAATTTTATCAACTCTATCTCTACTCTTATCAAATTCATTTTCTTGTGTTGTTGTTGGTTGAATAGTTCTTTGTGGTAAATACAACTCTATACACTCAATTAAAATTCTTTGTGCAGTTTTATATACCGCTTCTTTTGATAAAGAAAGTGAATCTTTTGATGGTTTTTTATTTCCATAATTTGGGTCACCTATATATGAGTTTCTATTTAAGAATTCATATTTCATTGCCTCTGCAAATTTTTTATGGATTCTTGTCATCATCACATCGAATCCTTTTATACCGAATTCAGAAATCATTTTATTATACCACTTATCACTATAAATACTTTTAATAAACGTATCTATTTCTTTTGGGTCAATCTTTTCAACGAACTCACCAATATATGGTATAATATCATCTCTAAAAGAGGAGCCGTTTACCATTATACTGAATCGGGTTAATAAATCTGTTTGAGAGGACACTTCATTTTTTATTGGCAATAGCTTTACCTCCCTACGAGATGGGGATATTTCTTTAATCCAAAGTTTTTCATTTAAATTATCAAACCCAACTCGTTTATTTAATAATGTAATTTGAGTTTTAAAAATACCATTATTGTATCCTGCCTCATTTATTAGTCTTTCTGCATCTATAAAATACTCATTAGGAAAGTTAAATGCTTGAAATTGAGTTCCATCAGCAATTAAAAAATAATCTTTTATATTTTCAGAACTTAATGGAATGTACCTAACTAAATCACCCGATTCTCCCTGTGGGAGTTGGTTGTCATTAGCATCATAGATAATAAACTCAATCATATCCGAATCCGAAAATCCGAAAAATGATTGTAGAGTACCTTCTTCGAAAATTTCTCTATCTTTAGAAGAGATTCGATACCCTTTATTATCTATTATTTCTTTAAAACTTCTAATTGCCATTATCCACCTGTTTTATCTTGACCTTCAAATACTTTTGCACTACCAACAGTTCCCCAACTATCTTTTCTCTTAACTTCTTTCCAATAGTATGCTTTAAGTGTTAACTTATCACCAGATGATGTATTAATTGTGATAGTTGCACCATCTGAATTAACTTGTCTTTTTCGTTTACCAGTTCGTTTTCGTAAGTTATTAAATCTAAACTTAGCAGTTGTTACACCTGCAGTTTGTTCATTTCTTGCTGGAACTTTAAATGTTGTTGGGCCATTAAACCATTCATAACCATCAAACTTATTTCCTGCATAAGATAATGTAAATGTTTGTTCTTCGGTTGAGAAGTTAAAGAATGCTACACCCTTTTCACCATTCTTAAAGTAAACATCATTATCATTTTCAGTTTTAATATATAGTCCCTTAATACCCTCATCTTGAATATCGCTAGAACTAATTTTCCAACCACTATTTTCAGTTTGTTGAAAGAATCCATTTACACCTTCTAATGCATTTTGAGCAGCATTTTGTTTTTCTCTTTCTTCAGTTAATTCTTTCTGTACTCTAAATGATTCTTGCAATGCTTCAATTCTTGCAGTTAAAGATACCCTCTCCACCGCTTCATTAATTGAATTTTGTACTGCGTTTTGTAAATCGATTGTAGTTGATGCAATTTGAGTATTAGCAACATCTCTTTGTTCATTTGCTATATTGGCTTGTAATTTTTCATTATCCGCCTCTATTCTCAATGATTCATTTATAATTTCCAACTCTGAAATCGTTGAATTTAAATTACCCACTTCGATATTTAATCTCTCAACCTCTGCAGTTAAATCATCTATTTGTTCTAATGCCGTATTATAAACCGGTCTTGGTACTGTATCTGGTTGAGGTGCTGGTGTATTTGGTATGAGTTCGAATATTCTTGTATCTATTGATTTTTCTAATTCGGTTGTATCGTACTTTGGTCTAATTAATTTACCCCCAATTATCCCACCTTGCAATTCTTGTTCACTAATTTGACCATATAGAACATCATACTCTGCACTATTTACTTCTGCCCAATTTATTGTAGAATCATTTACATTAGATTCAATGATATTTTGACTTATTGGTTTACCTTTTATAACTTGTGATTTAGCAACACGCACACCAAAGTCATTTGACTTCGGTAATGAAATCGAACCATCTTGTTTAAGTTTCTTTTGAAACCGTTCGTTTTTTAATCCTCTTTCTTTTTTACGCATTGTTAAGGAGTTATGCTAAATGTATAATCATCATCAAAGAAGTAATCAACACCATTAATAGTAATCTTGAATTCTATTTTATATACTCGGTCTACTTCCCAATTTGATAAATTTAAATTAAAATAATTACCATCAGAATCACAACTTATTTTGGTATAGTTGCTGAATGGAACTATTACATCACCAGAGTGATAATCTGAAATTTGATAATATGATGTGGTCGGTAGGAAACTTGTTATACCATATTGTGCGCTCGATGAAAAAGTTTTTAATGGGTATAATTCTCTACCAACTACCCTTAGCTTAGGGGTTGTATTTACTTTATATCTCTTTTTAAAGTTTCTGATTCCAACCTTGATTTCCTCTGCCGTTAATTCAGTTAATGAGCCCGTTGAAAAGGATACATCATCCCAACCAATTCTAACTTTTGGTTGGTGTATTGTATTTGTCTCCTTACTAAAGAATTTAAGAATACCATAATCATTGGTATCATCTTCAACAGAATTTTCATGTTTTACAATTAAACCATCATTTACAATCGAACCGCTTAACCAATATTGGAATATTTCAGTTACATCTGCATTAATATCTTGTGATTGGTATGTAAAGTTTTGAGAACTACTAACATTGGTGTACCAAACACCACCTCTACCTGCAAAAGAACCAGTTGAGTTTGGTGCAAACACAATTGAACCGTTTACAACATTATCTACCCATCTTAATGATGAATCACCTTCTCTGTAATTCCAAGTAACACCAGATGTTTCTATTTCATCAAAGCGAGTACCCTTACCCATCTCCCATGATTGAGAGACTGCATTAATATCTATTGTAAATTCTAATGGAAGTTCTTCCGATTCAGTTTCTCTTAAAATTAATCTAGCTTCTTCAAATCCAACATCACCATTAGATAGTGAAGATGAAAACCCAGATATTTCAAATTTAAGAAGAGCCCTTGATACATCTTTGATACTACCATAATAAACCTTACTAACTTCCAATACCTCATCTAAACCAGCATTTTGGTCAGGTTGTTGTAAGTACACCGATGCATCTTTTGATGCTGTTAAAAAATAGTATGCCATTATCTTGCTCTTCCTTTAATATCTGTGTTTGGAAACTTAACCTCAAAAACCGATGGGTCAAGTGATGGATATAAAATCTTATCCTTAATTGCACCCTCTATATTATATGAGTTTGGCGAGTATTGACCACCACACTTATTTATAATTTTTAATTTTGGAACTGAACTAACACCCTCAACATTTGCTATAATTAATTCCACTTCGGATAAATTAATTGTATTATTAAAAGTCCAATTATCAATATTAAAATAATCTTTTAATTCTTCTATACAGCTACTTATAACTTCACTTTTGTTATAATTTTTAAATGTAATTATTTCAAAGTCAATACCAATATTGATTATAAATCCATCATTAATATTTAAACCATCCGTTAAAACTTTATATTCATTTAAATATGTTTTTAGGTTTTGTTTTATTGCACGATTAAGATTTGTTAATTTTCCATCAGAATCATATCCTAACAAATAAAGATTTATTGCAAATGGATTATTCTTTTCATTTTCGTTTGAAGTTTTTCCAATTAAAAATTGTTGTAGTTCTTGCTGAACACTCTTTCTATCTGGTTCTTCTGAATCTGGTTTTTCAACAAAACTCATTACTAAATCAGTAAATTCTTGTAAAGCCTTTGGTGAACTTAAAATCGATGATGGTGAATTGTTATCTAATGTACCATCTGCTGTAGCATATGCTTTTGCAATTGAACCAAACTTGGTTGGCATCGATAATGTTCTGACTTGATAATCTTTAGCAGTTACTGCTCTATTTTGTGAACCAAAGTTTGCTAAAGCATTTTGTCTAATCTCTTCAATAGTATCACCACCCTTACCACCAGTTGCAGGAACTTCGTTATCTACTGCAACAGATGCTTTTGTTTGGTTCAATACACCAATTTGTGCAGAATTAAATAAATCAGAATCATCCTCGAATTGAATATTTTTAATTGATGTTATAGTTCCTTTTTTTACATTAGAATTAACACCACCACCCACTAAATACTTTACAGTCATTGTTGTATTAGATGGAGATGACCCATATGTTTGTGTTTTTAAGAAATTTGTTGGGTCAAATGATTCATTTAATTTTGAAATTGAATTTGGTAAACCTAAACCAACATTTTTAAATGAAGGAATGATAGTTTCTTCACTAACCGTTGGGTCTCCTGCACCAAACTGAATTGTTGTTGTACTATCAGAGTTTATCCTTTTTACAAATCTTCGAGATGTTTTAAGTGTATTTAATATGTAAGGTACAGTTGATTTAAACTGATACAAGTCTGGGTCATTTGTTTCGGTGTTTGGGTAATCCACAAATACTAACTCTTGAGCTAAATAAGGAACTTCATACCATTTATTCCCATCACCATCTCTTACATCATAGATATCAATAATATTTGTGTCTGACAGATTTATACTTTGAAACTCTTCATAAGAACCAAAACTTACCTCGGTTTCTTTAATCTCAGCAGATATTGCCTGTACAGTTTTTTTAACTAAATAAAATGAGGTTTCTCCTGTATTTGAATCCGTTTGATATACGGTTATCTCTCTATCGGTGGGGTCTGAAAAATCTACAACATCTTGTGTTATAAATGTAATCCCATTTGTTGATTCCACCAACATACCCTCTTTTATCCTCAATAGATAATTTTCATCATATGTGTTATTTGATGCAGTTCCAGTTGAGGGAACTAATTGATAAACCGAAAGAGTTGTTACAGCAGGTGATGTTACCTTTGGTTTGTATCCTAAATATTGTGAAAGTGATATTACATTCTCAATATCATCCGCATGTGTCATTAATGATTCCTTTAAGGTATCATCAACATAATATGAAAGTGAATCACCAATATAAGATGCCATTTCAATAAACATCATACCAGGTGATGACTCATTAAAGTCAGAATAAGTTTGTGGGAAATAAGTTTTAGCAAACTCAATTAGATTTCCTCTAAACGCAGAAAAATCTTTGTTAAGATATTTTATATCTTTACCACTATTTTTAAAATTTTTTGATGTTTTTGTAATTGCCATATCTTATTATCCCTGAACTGTGAATGTTAGAGTTTCTAAATTAATATCTCCTCCTATTCTAAATTTAATTGAAACATTTAATCTATTATTATCTCTCAACTCATCAGTTGCATCAATATCAATTTCTTCTGCCGTAACATATGGTAACCATTGTTCCAAGCTCTCATTTATAGTATCTTCAATCTTACCCTCCAAATCATCTACATTTGGTTCGAATAGTAAGGATTGTAAACCACTTCCAAATTCGGGTTGAAGAATTCGTTCTCCCTTTTTGGTAAGTAGTAAATTTTTAATATTAGATTTAACTTGGTCTTTAGTTACAAAAGATTGTTCAAATGTATGCTCACCAAAAGTTAATGGTAGAGTGATACCAATAGCATAATTTGCATATTGAGTAGTATCTTTAACAACCCTTGTACCTAATTCAACTGCCATACTTTATATTACATCCCAGGTCTCCAAGGACCTTTCTTTTTTTCTACTGCCTTCATCAAACCACTATAATCTCTATTTAGTGCCTTATCTAATGCAGTGTTTCCAGTCTGAACACCTAAACCTTGCTTTGGTGCCATATTCCCGTAACCCATTTGTTGTGCTATATTTTGCTGCCCCAATGTATGTGTATCATTTGAAGTGAAAGACATAGTTCTATAATCTTCACCACCAGTTGCAGTTCCTTGTCTTTGTTGTGTGTTAAAAGGTTGTGTTTGTGCCAGTACCTCATTTATTGCTGGATTTTTACTGAATATTCGTTGTGGTTGACTTTCCTCTTCCATAACAGCAGTATCCATAAATGTAGGTTCTTTCGGAGTAACGGCCTCTTTAAGTTTTTTATTTTCTTTTAATAATTTGGCCATTTCTTTCTTTACACCCTCTTTAACGAGTTTTGGAAGAACTACTTTAATTTCTTCCTTTACTATAATTTGTATTGCTTTTACTAATTTGTCAGTATCCATTGTTAAAATGTTTTCCTTTCTATATAAATATTTGTTTTAGGTTTTTTTAATTTTTAATACAATCGGGTCTTATTGCCATCAATTGTTTTTTAAATTCATTTATTTGTTTATTAATACCAACATCAAACCCAATATCTAAATCATCTTCAATATCTTGTAGAGATGCATCAATTACACCCTCAAATGAAGTACTATCTAATTCATATTCTTGTACCGGGCCCAATTCATTAATAGAACCATCATCCGATTCTTCGATTACAGGTGGTTCACTACCATCTTCAGATGGAAAGTTAATATTTGGTATAGGGATAACTGGTGGTATTAAATATCCAGTCCATGGTATTATTCCAGGCGATGGTATTGGGGTTGGTGTTGCTGGATATAATGATGTTGTTTGTATAACTCCACTAATTGAAAATAAATGAACAATTGCTGCCAAAACAAACATATTTACTATAATTTCTTGTTTTGTTGCTGGTTTTATTGGTGGATATAGAGGCCACACACCAGGATTTGTTACTATATTTGAGTTAACTTGAATGTTTTGAATTGAACCAGGTGCAGGTATTAGTGGTATTGGGAATGGTCTCATTTGTGCACCAGACCAATATGCTTTAACACCATTTCCAAATTCGTTTACCAGAGAAAAATCAACACCAGGTGGGGTTGTTAATCCTTTTAATAATGCAGCCCTAAAAAGAGTTTTCATTATTTCCAAATTACCAGTTTGTACTGATTCTAAATTAATAAAATCCTTCCCTCGTTTTACTGCAGCATCATACTCTTCTGCCCAAATTGTTGCTACCTTATTTATATCTAAAGTAGGGTTTCTATTTGGGTTAGTTTTTCTTATTATATTTCGTTTGAATAATCCCCAAGACATTTTAATTAATTAAATCGGTTGGATTTGGTAAATCAACACCTGGTATTTTTATACTTGGTACTTTGGGTAAATCAATATTAGGAATTTCTAAATTAGGAACTTCCGGAACCTTTGGTACTTCGGGTATTGGTGGAAGATTTGGTGGAGTTGGTAATTTGGGTAACCCCTTTTTCTCTTTTGGATTTTCTTCCAGTTTCTTTTTTCTAAATTTTGGCAATGGGGGTAATTTTGGTAATCTTATTTTTGGTAATTTAGGCAATTCTGGTTTTTCAATCTTTGGAACTTTAGGAACTTCTGGCAATTCCGTTGGGATTGAGTTTACCACATCCTTTACACCACCAGTAACATTTGATATATTACTAACTACACCTTTGGCAGAACCCAATGTATCCTTTACACCACCAGCTAAATTTTTTATGTTTTTTATATTTGCCATTATTTTAATTGTACATTATTACTTAACATAGACTGCAATTTAGATTTCAATGTTGTAAATTGTGCTATATTTGTTGGACCAGGTGAGGTTGGACCAGATGGAGTTACATAAATTTGTTGTGCAATTAAATCTATTAGTTCACCCAATAACTCTACCAAAGTTTCCCCCTTTGGTGCAGCCTCTAAATCACCATCTGTACCAAGAGCAATAGTTCCATTTCCTATGTTTAAGTTTATATCTCTATTTTTTGTATCAACAAATATATGATTGTCTGTTGTAATATTGATTCCTTGTGTTGCATCTATTGAAAATTGACCATCGGTTATAAATCCAATATCTTTTTTTGCAACACCAATCATTTCTGCAGTTTTTGCAGACAAAATAATTCTATCCGAATTTAGTAGTATCTGATTACCCCTTAACTCCGATGGGTAATTGAAAAATGATTCATATTCATTTTCAATAGGAAGTGAATAATTTAATAACCTATCACCACTTCCTAAAAAAATAATATTGCCATCATTATTAATACTTTCTTCGGTTGATAATAAGTCTTGGTTGGATAAAGTTTCTGGATTTTCACCATTCCTAATTGTTATATTTGGAGAAAAAATGTTATCAGGATTGTTATACCCACTAAACCTAATTGATTGACCAAACCTACTTTGAATTAAAGTATCACCCTCATATAATTTAAGATAATGAATAGAATCGTTTCTTTCAAAGTAATCACCATAACCACCAGTCTCTGCCTCACTATCGAGATTACTTCTACTTATTCCAGTTTTTGATATACTTGAATATCCAGAGCCCTTATTTTGACTTGACTCGTATTTAATTTGTTTATCTTGTATAGTAGATGAGTTGGTACTTACATTTGGAGTGTTTGTTTTTACAATCCTTTCATAGAAATACCCACCAGATGTGCTGTTAAGAATTTTTACATTTTCATTTTTAAGTGGGAGAGAAGTATAATTTTGATTTAATGGTAATGCGAGTGGCAAGTCTCCATCTGGTCTTGATATATCATTTTTAGGTCTAAATTGTACAGCACCAATATATAATGGCTTTGACTCATCTGGTATTTCTAATACATCAAGCAAAGAATCATCTTCATCAAGTATCACATGATAAACCGTACCAAGTAAGGATTCTCTAAAGGAATTACCACTTGATATAGATTGATTAGATTGTACACTTCTAAGCCTATCAAACATTTACTTTTCCAATTTTTGTTTTACTTCTTCGATTTCATTTTGTAAATCATCAACTCGTTGAACTTCATCTTGAACCTGTTCAATTTCTGCCAACAATTGTTCTCTTTCAGCGTCAGTAAGAAATCCAGTATCTCCTTCAGATTTTTGATTTGATGCTATAATTCTTTGTGCGATAGTTGCTAATTTAACCAATTGGTCATCGTTACGAACTGATGTATCTATTAGGTCTTTTATAACTGGACCTAAAATTCCCATATCACCATTGTGTCTAATCATTTTTCTGATTTCAAAGATGACCTCGGAAATATGTTTTTTCTTATTTATCTGATTATTGTAGATATCCTCAAATAACCCGCTTAGGTTTTTACCTGGAAATAATTCGAAATCTGTTGACATAATTAGTTTATCAATATTTGTTCAATATATAAATATCAATAAACAAAAAAGTGATTTATTTGTTCTTATAGAAGTACTCAAGGATGTCCTTTTCTAACATATAATCCATTACGAAATTATCTCCATATTTTATACTCGTAAATGTTCCACTATCTTCATCAGTAATCTCTATCACATAATCTACCCCATTATAAGCTACTCGATAACTTTCACTTTTTAATATTCGTTGGATACTTCTATGTTCATCGGTTCTTTCAACAACTTCCTTTCCACTTAAATCAGGAACATTTAGAAGTTGAGTTACACAATTTGCATAATTTGTTTTAATAGTATCTATAAAATAGATATCATCCATTGTAGTCATTAGATATAATCGTTGTTTCTTATCCAACCCACCAGCTTTGAAATCACCAGTAAACTGAACGATGGGTAGTGATAGAATTGCCTCTTGGGTTTCTTCTCGTAGTGATTGAAAATCTACTTTGGATTTTACTTGATTGGGGTAGTTGATGTCTTTATCAAACGGTAGAGATAGAATATCATAGTAAGTGTAGATACCAACCCTTTCTTCTATCTGCGGTGCCATAACTATTCTTTTTCAGTTGCATACTTTACACCCATAATCGTACCAACGATTGAGAATGCGTTAGTTAGGAGAATACCAAACATATTACTCCAAGTAGAACCTATGATTTGTGTATCAGTACCAGAAATCAATGCTAACCCATACATAGCAGTTGTGAGAACACCAACTCCTATAATCACATAAAGTGCCACTTTAACAATTGTACTAATTAACTCAAATTGTGTTTTCTTTTGCATTAGTTCCAAATCTTCTAATGCTTTATCCTTTCCTTCTTCTGCTTCTTCTTTGAGTTGGTTTGCTTCTTCTAATGCTACTTTGAGTTCTTCCATCAAAGCATCATTTTCTTCTTGTTTAGCAACCAACTCTTTGTTTTGTTGTTGAACTTGTTTAGTTACTTGTAATCTTTTTCTACGAGCAGTAGAATCCTTCTCCTTACACAACCGTAGGTATTCTTCAAACTCGGTATCCCCATCAGGTGCTTTTAAGAGTTTAAGAAAGTTTCCTTCAACATAAACTTTCTTTTTCTTAGCAACACCCAAT
>Ga0255743_10001522_pt1 | contig 19942 bp, 16 predicted proteins | sample 101ome_19_FD_179950 | JGI IMG/M metagenome (GOLD analysis project Ga0255743, IMG submission 179950) | Coastal salt marsh microbial communities from the Groves Creek Marsh, Skidaway Island, Georgia - 101405AT metaG (version 2) | ecosystem: Environmental > Aquatic > Marine > Intertidal zone >... | reverse complement strand
CAGCACCGAAAGCGCTAGGCGTCGGCGCCGCACCAAAGGCTCCAGGCGTCGGCGCGGCGCCAAACGCGCTCGTCGGCGCGCTCGCCCCAAAGGCGCCAGGCGTCGACGGCGGAGCCCCGAACGGACTCGCCGCCGGCGCACTCGATCCGAAACCACCTACTGCGGCCGAACTTTGACCGAATCCACCCGTCGTGGACGGCGCCCCGAATGCGGACGGCGTCGCGGACGCACCGAACCCACCTGCGGCGCCTCCTCCGCCGAACAAACCTCCGCTCGGAGCCGAACTCGGCGACGCGCCAAAACCTGACGTAGTCGACGCCCCACCGAACGGACTCGGACTCGCCGCACTCGCACCGAATCCCCCGCCTGCCGATGACCCACCGAAAGCCCCACCGGTCGACGGCGCCCCAAAGGCGCTCGTCGTCGACGTCGACCCGAAGGCGCCCCCGCTCGACGGCGCCCCAAACGCGCCCCCGCCTCCACCGCCGAACGGACTCGAAGCCGGCGTGCTCGCCCCGAATCCACCGCCACCGCCACCGAACGCTCCACCGGTGGACGTCGACGCTCCACCGAACGGACTCGCCGCCGATGTCGGGCCGAACCCACCCGGCGCGCCCGGCGCCGCCGGCTGATCGGCATTGGCGTACGCCGCCGCTCGAATCTCCTCCACGCTCTTGCTCAAATTCTCCTGCATCGCGCTGATCGAGTGCACCATCGCGTACGACGTTCCCGGGGACAGTAATTCCTTGTCCATCACCCGCGTCGCGCGGTATCCACTCCCTCCGCCCACCGAACAGTTCACCGCTCGATGCGCCGTGGATCCGCACTTTGAACACACGTGCTTATTGTTACACCTCGAGCCGAATTTGCAGCTCCCCTTGTTCCAAAACTTGCACGCGTTCGCGATCGCACCCGGCGACGTCTGCGCGGCGCCGAACGCGCCGCTCGCGCCCGGTGCGCCGCCTCCGAACGCCCCTCCGGCGGACGCCCCGGTCGGCGCCCCGAACGCATTCGGCGTCCCGAACGCGCTCACACCGCCGCCACCGAAGGGCGACGGAGGTTGTTGCTGCGCGGCGCCGAAGGGCGACGGCGCGCCGCCTCCGAACCCACCGAACGCCATCGATCGAGGTCGCGCGCGCGTCTGCGGGCGCGATCGCGCCGGGGCGTCCCGACCAAGGCACGCCGTACGACGGGATGCCCGCACATATTTATCGAAATCAACCGGACACGTGGGTTTTCAGACGAATCTCAGTACTCTGTAATTTTTAGAGCCACGACGACTTATAAAAAATACGGCCGTTAAGGTGTTGAAATATAAACGATCCTCGGACACGCAGTCCACTATTGAAACCTGCGGTAGATCGAATCGAGTTCGTGATGTAACGCTGACTCGGACCACGCGCGCGCTATCCACCGCGACAACTCCGCGCGCGCTCGACCCCGCGCGCACGACCCGACTCGAGACACCGCACCGGCCGCGACGTCGCGCGCGCGCCACACTTTCCTCTTTTCCCGTCGCCGGATCTCGCCGTCGCGCGGACCGAACCGGCGCGAGACGCACATCGCGCGCGGCACCACCGCGCGACGCTGACGCGCGCGCGGGCGGGCTCGCGTCTCTCTCGAGCACCGCGCGCGTCGCGCGAGGCGTCGAGCGACATGCGCGATCGCGTGGGGAAGTTTCTGTGCGTGGTGCCGCCCAAGGCGCTGCGCGTGAACCGAACGGATGGATCGGCGATGAGAGAGACCGGGACGGACGCGCTGGAGGACGCGCTCAACGCGCTCGAGTTTAAGAAGTCGAGCAGCGCGTTGGACGGAGGGGGCGTCGCGATCAGCGTCGGTCCGGGAGTGCAGGCGTTCACGAATAATGAATTGATCGTGTCCTTTGTGGGACATCTCACGAACGTAGATTACTTGGCGTGGAGATTGTTTTCAGACGAGGGGCGGAGAGGCGATCGGGCGCCGAGCGCACTCGAGGCGGCGAGGCAACTCGTCGGCGGACGGTGCTACGAGGCGGAGTTGGTGTGTCATTTGTACAAGGCGTTCGGGACGAAGGCGTTGCCAAAATTGCGCGGGAAGTTTGCGTTCGTGGTGTTTGATTCGGTGAGCGTGCGCGTGTTTGCGGCGAGGGATATTAGCGGCGAGTACGACCTGAAGTTTGCGCGAGACGAAGACGGGACGGTGATCGTGTCTAATTTCGACGGTGCGAGCGAGCTTTTACCGAGTAAGGGCGAGATGAGTGAACTTCCACCGGGATGTTACTTGTACGGTCACCGGAGTATCAGTCCGAATCGGTTTGCGAAGACGGTGGCGGAGAAATCTTCAGAGCTCGCCGCCGCCGTAGCGGCGGCGGAGCGTGCGCTTCGCGGCCTCAACGTAAAGCCGCGTCGATCCGTCGATAGGGCCGCTTCTTCGGATGAACCGCGCGCATCGATTGACATCGATTGTGAAGAGGCGCTTTGTGACGATAGAAAGCGGGCGCTGGACGATTTGGACGGCGGTCACGAACACGATACCAACGACAGAGCGTTGGAGACGGAGGAGAGCGAACCGGGCACGGAGGACGATCACAGGGCGGCGGAAGTTGTGGCGATCAAGACCGCCTCGGCCGCTATGAAACGCATCGCGAGCGGTGTGAACATGACCGGGATGGTGCGCATGGATGGTGCGAACGCGCTCGCCGCGGTCGGTATGAGTTCGGACAAGCTCGCGAGCGATTTCATGTTTCACCGCGTCCCGAGTCGCACGGGCTTGTTGAGCGATATGGTCAAGGTCGCCTCATTCGGTGACCTTAAGAACGCTGGAACCGGTAGCCTCAGCGCTCTGTCGCATGCCAACGTGTCATCTCCGGAGAAGGGCGGTTTGAGCAAATCAGACAGACGAAGCTCATGGACGGATATGACGCTCCTCGTTGCGTCGGGCAAAGAAGACACGACGCAGCAAGAATCATAAATCGATGTATTCTAGATCCCTAAAACGTACCATTACACTTAATAAATAATAATCTACGCGCAGTTGACGTGAGTGATGCCCATGAAAGACAGACTTCCAGAGTTTGTTACCTCCTCGTTTCCGTGTCGGTCGCCGCTCACCAGCACCCCGGTGTATCCCGCCGCGCCGCAGTCGACAGACACAGGTCCATCGATCGACTCCGCCTCCAGCATTTTCCCTAACGGATGTAATCCAACGTTCCCAGGACCGCTGTACGTCCCCGTCTTCACTCTAATTTTGTCGCGGTTCACGTAAAACGCGAACCCTTTGTTGACCGGAACTTTCGAGGCTGTTCCGAATTTCATCGGGCGAAACTGCGTCGCTCCTCGAATACCCTTGTCAGGATTGATCAATTCATAACGTAAGTCGTAAGAACGAGGCTCGCCCAACGCCGCTTCGATCGAACGCTGAAGCGTGAGGTAGGGTGCTCTCGGTGTTCCATCGCCGTACGTGTCGGATCCGGATTTCGACACGTATATGTCGCAATACAGAAAGTTGATGTCTGATTTGACGACGCTGTACGTTGACCCATCGAGAGTCACTTCGATTGACCTGGTCAAACACGGTTTAATCGTACCCGGAACTTCACCTTCAGTAGGCGTGTACTCTGGCGTGATACACCGCACCCGATTCATGTTGTCGAAGAAACCATCGAACGTTTTCACGTTGTTGGTGGTACCAGAATCATACATCCTACACTTGACACCGCTCGCTGCGAAAAATCCACTACCGGTGATTGTGATTTCGGTATTCCCGAAGAAGGGTCCGCGCGCGGGGTACGACGACTCATCCTGAGGCGTTCGCGCGGAGATTACGTTCGGCTTCCCGTCGTAGACTCTGATGAGCCATCGATCGCCGATTTGATGGTGACTTCCAGACGACGTGAAGCGAATAGTTATCCCATTACTCAGGGTACCAGCCGGTGAAATGGAACCACCCGCCACGCCCACCGGTATCGCGCGTCCGGTCTCCACCCACGCCACGTTCGAAGAAGTAGCCGTGTGTAATCTCCATCTAAACTTTTCAGCGTTCGCCGTCGCGTCGTCGATCACGACTTCGAACCACGCGAGGCCACCACCCGAGTACGTGCCTTCAACGACTAAATCATTCGCGTTTCCAGAGCCGACGCTATCGTCCGCTTGGTCGGCGTGATGTGTGACCGCGTTGCCGTAAGTCGTAGCCGCTGTCGAGTCTTTCTTGCCATCCTCTCCGTAAACGGTGCTCACAGTGTGCGAAGACGACGTGAGCTCCAGCGCCGTCCCGGTGATGTACGACGTTCCGGATGCCGCGTAATACAGTGGAGCGTCCCTAAAAGCAGTCGTGGTGAAGTACGTGAATGTACTACCTGAACCTTCATCCGGTGGCGTCACGGCGTCGTTACCCGTTGACTGTCCGCCGTAATATCGCACGCCGTCGTTCGTCACGTACACCGTCACCTGTTTCCCTCCGTGATCTGCGTTTTCGTCGAGGCCGGACACCCATGAAGGCGCGATACATCGTATCATGCCGTAGTCCACCCATTCAGCGAGCGCCGTGTTCGCGTTCGCGTTACCCGTTTCAAAGTCTGACGCGCTCGAGTCGACGACGACGATCATGCCGCCCATGAACGAACCGCTCGAGCCGTGATAAAAGATGTAATCGGGAGTACCACTGTCCGGCGTGAAGGTAATCGTGCCGCTATCCGTTGGGCCCTTGATGATGTTTTCAGCACTCGAGCTTCTCGCCCAATCAGACGGTTCCACCTTGGATAGATAAAACGGATGCCCGGGCGAAGTCACGGAGAACGTGTACGTCACGCCTCGTTTCAGTATGAAGGACGGACTCTCCGTCGCCCCGTACCCGTTGATACGAAGACTCGTCACAGTAAACCCAACCGTACTTCCGCGTCCATACCAAGGATGTGACCTCGTTTTCGTCGTCGTGCCGATCGTAAACGACGTCGACGCGCTCGACTGGTCCGCCGGACGACCGAATCGACATCCGAGGTACGCTCCCGGTAGGAAATTCGCATCCGTCGCGCGCGTGCTGTGCGACACCGACGGATTACGTATCTCCACCACCGCTCCACCCGACGAGTGCCCCGTCGCGTTCACCAAGATCCAATTCCCCGCCGGCGCGCTCGACCTGTACGTGAACAACCCGTACGTCCCGTCGTCATCCGTGTTCAGCGGCGTTGTGCTGTATCCCACGCCGTTATTCGACACCGTCACGTGCGTCACTCCCGCGAATTTCCTCGACGGCGTCACGAACGATATCGTACCGAAATCGATGAACGTGGCCGGGACGACATCGATCTCCGACGTCTGCGACGTCGAGTCGAAGTAACTAAACCGCGCCGACAACCCGGCGTGATTGTGAAACCCACCCCCATACATGGTAACCGTCGTCCCACCGACGACGTGTCCGGTGTCCGGAGACATGCTCTGCACGTACGGGGGCGGGACGTACGTCGGCAGGCGCTGCGACGAGGCGACGACGGCGAAGAGAAGGGCGACCGAGGCCGCGGCCCAGACGCCGACCGTTGCGCGCGATGCCGACGCGCACGACGCGTCGCGACGCGCGCGCGGGGTCCGCGCATCACCGCGCGCGCGCATGTTTTCGCCGCGATCGAGTCACACGCGCGTTGACGACACCGACGACGCGAATGACAACCGCGCGCGCGCGTGTGACGGATGGATGGCGTGGTCGGCGCCGCGTGGATTTTCGGCGTCGTCGCGACGGCGAGCGAGACGCGCGGTCGTTCGACGTCGCGACGAAGGAGTGCGAATTACGATGTGCCAACTATGTGTCATCAAAAGTCCTAATTTCTTTGTGCGTTAAGTTACGGTGAACGCTCGGTCTACTTTTTGGTCGGGGTGTTTTGACGAAGCACCTTGAGCGGAGACGTCAGCACGGAGCTATGGTCGGCGTACGCCTCGCTCTGACGAACGGCGATGGCCTCGTCGGAGACGTACTCGGCGAGCTGACCGCTCGCGGCGAGGATGAGACCCATGAAGAGCGGAGACGGTTTGCCGGGACGAGATTTGTACTCGGGGTGGTATTGGCAACCGACCATGAACGGGTGGCCGTCGACTTCGCAAATCTCCATGCGCGTTTGCGTGTCGTCCTTGCCCACAAATTTGCAACCCGCTGCGTCGAGCTGCGGCACCATGTCCGGGTTAACTTCGTATCTATGTCGGTGACGCTCGTCGACGTGCGGAACCTTGCCGTAGAGACGGGCGGAGATGCACTCTTGCGTCTGGAAGATGGTTCGTCTGCTACCGAGACGCATCGTGCCGCCCATGTGCGTCTTGCTTCCTTCGGGCATGAAGATGACCGCCGGGTTCTTCGTCTCCGGTTCCATCTCCGTCGAGTGCGCGTCGGACAAGTTGAGAACGTTGCGCGCGTACTCAATGACCATGCACTGCATGCCTAGGCAGATGCCGAGGTACGGCACCTTGTTCTCTCTCGCGAACTTGGCCGCGATCATCTTGCCCTCCGTGCCTCTACCGCCGAAACCACCCGGCACGAGAACGCCTTGCGCCTTTTCGATCGACGCCCAAGCCGCCTCGTACTTTTCGGCGTTTTCTTGCTTGGTCTCTTCCTCCAAATCGCTCGCCTCGATCCACAACAAATCGAGCTTGCGGTCGCACGCGATGGAGCTGTGAAGCAACGCCTTGGTGACGGACAGGTACGAGTCGCCCAAACCCGTGTACTTACCAACGAGGGCGATGGTGACGGGCGTGGTGACGTTGTCCCACTTGGTCGCGCGGTACGCCCATCTCTCGAGATCGGGCGTTTGGTACGGAATCTGAAGCTGCTTCATGATGTTGCGGAGCGCGTCTTGCTCGAGCATCACCAGCGGCACGTGCCAAATGTTGCTCACGTCGCACAGGTTGATGATGCACTTCGGGTCGACATGGCAGAACAGGGCGAGCTTATCCATGACGCTCTGCTCGAGCGCGTGCTTTGATCGGCACGCGAGCATGTGCGGGGACAACCCGGCGGAACGAAGCGCTTGAATCGAGTGTTGCGTCGGCTTGGTTTTTTGTTCGCCCACGGCGCCGACGACGGGCACGAGAGACACGTGAATCAAGCAAAAGTTATCCGTACCCACGCGGAACTGAAACTGACGCAACGCCTCGATGAAAGGCATCGATTCGATATCACCCACGGTGCCTCCCAACTCGATCACGCACACATCCGGCACGTTCTCCGTCCCGTCCACCGGCACGTGCGCCACGCGCTCGATCCAGTCTTGAATCTCGTCGGTGATGTGCGGCACCACCTGCACCGTCTTCCCGAGATACTTCCCCTCGCGCTCCTTAGAAATCACGCTCTACGCACACACACCACCGTCAGTCATCTCGCGCGCTTTACACCACACGCGTGGTCGTTCTCTCTCCCCCGCGCGCGGACGCGTTTTTTCAAAAAATCACCTGTCCCCGCGTCCGTCCGATTCCCACCCCCCACACGTCGCGCGTCCACGCACCTGATACACCTTCCCCGTGGTGATGTTGTGATCTCTCGTCAGCGACACGTCGACGAATCGCTCGTAATTCCCGAGATCTAAATCGCTCTCCCCTCCGTCATCCAACACGTACGTCTCCCCGTGTTCGAACGGCGACATCGTCCCCGCGTCGATGTTGATGTACGGATCGATCTTCACGCTCGTCACGCGCAGGCCGGAGGCTTTGAGGAGGACACCGATGGAGGAGGCGGTGACGCCTTTGCCCAGACCGGAGACGACGCCTCCGGAGACGACGACGTACTTCATGACGTTCGACAGACGTCGCGCGCGCGCGAGTGCGTCGGCGGCGGCCGACGAGCGATCGACCGCCCGGGGGGCGGCGATGGGTGTGTGTGATGGGACATTACATCGGACATTCGGTACGTACACTGTAGATATGGAGAGGGAGTGCGTGGGTGGTGGGGGTGGATGCGAGAATATGTGATTGTACACGATATGGGTGAACATCGTGTGTGATGCGTACCGTGCGTCCGACTATTTATGAACCCACGCGAGCGCACATCCCACGGGACAGTTGGCGTCGCGTCCTCCGTGCGTCGCGGCGTCGCGTCGTCATCGCGTCGACGCGCGCGCGTGGACGAGCGAGCGCCGAAGCGAGTGGTCTCCGCACCCGCGTGGTCGACTCCTCGTCGTCCGTCTCGGTCGAACATGACGCGCGACGCGCGAGACGACGACGATGAAGATGATGTCGTCGACGCCCGCGGGAGGGGAAGCACCGCGCGCGACGTCCTCGACGACGACGCGCGCGCGACGCCGGCGTCGTCGTCGACCGCGGACGTGCGCGCGCTCGATGACGCCATGGCTGGGTTCAGTCTCGGCGCGAGCGGCGAGCGGCGGGGGGCGAGAGGGCGAGGGGCGCGACGACGCGGCGTCGGCGGACGCGCGACGTCTCGCGGCGACGACGCGAACGCGCCGCGAGAGGCGTCTGGGGCGAGCGGTGACGAGCCGGTGACGTGGGGGGCGTTCGCCGAACGGTTGGGTCGGGAGAGCGGGCGCGCGAGTCCGACGAAGACGTTTGAATTGCGTGCGATTCCTCGAAAGACGGCGAGTCCGAGAAGGCGGGCGACGCGGAGCGACGCCGGCGAGTCGGCGACGGACGAAGGGGCGAGTGATGGGGCGTCGTCGTCGCGCGTCGCTCGATCGTTGAACGCGTCGTTTGAGAGCGATGGGGCGCCCGAGGCGCGCGGGCGCGCGTCGAGAGCGGAAGCGACGCCGTCGCCGGAACCCATGACGGTGGACTCGCCGAACGATTCAGACGCGAGCGAGGCGTTCGCTTTTACGCCTCCGTCGACGACGTTTAGCATGGGACAGTTGAACAAATCGTCGAGTGGGAGCATGAAGAAGAACGCGTCGTTTCGAGCGCGCGCGCGCGCGATGGCGGTGGAGAACGCGCAGGCGGCGGAGACTACGTCGAACGTCACGTCGTCGCCGCCGATGTCTTCGCCGCCGCCGAAACAGTTTACGTTTAGCGCGCCGCCTCCGGATAAACCTCGTTCGCCGCTGACGGTGCGACCGAAACCGACCGAGACGGACGATGGGGTGTTCAAGATGGGCTCGGACGATTCGCCCACGTCGAGACAAGGTAGGAATTCTAGATACGCGCAGCGCGCGCACAGAGACAGACGATCCTCGGCCGCCGCGGCGTCGAACGAATCGCCGAAGATTTCCACGGGCGCTTCCGAGGACGATCTCACCGAAGCGGCGTCAAAGATGACGCTCGACCCACTCGCGCCGCACGACGCGGAAGAGACGGAAAAGCTTCGGCAACACGGGAACGCGCTGTATAGACAAGAGAGATACGCCGAGGCGGATGCCGCGTACAGTCGAGCGATCGCCGTCTTCGCGTCGGCGCCGAGAACGAACGCCCGGGAGGGTGATGAGAATCCTCTGGGTGAATCCATCGACGCATTCATCGGTCGTGAAGCCGCCGTGCTCTTGACGAACAGAGCGGCAGCGAGAATGATGATTCCGGTCGACGGCGACGACGCGGGGGGCGAGGCGCGCGTTCGCGCGCTCAAGGCGTTGGTCGATTGCGAACGCGCGGTTCGCGCGGATGAGACGTATAACCGCGCGCGCGTGCGTTTGGCGACGTGTCACATGAAACTCGCTGATTTTGACGCCGCGTTGGCGTGTTTGGAGGCGGCGCCTGAACCGAACGACGCGGACATCGCGAACGCCGTCGTCGAGGCGCGCGCCGCCAAGGGACATTTAGACAAGGTGCTCGCCGCCTCGATTGAATTCGCATCCAGCGAACCTGGACTTCCGCGATTGTACAGCGACGCTCGCGCGAGAGAGTTGGACGATAAATACGCGTCCGTGGTGAAGAGCGTGGCGGCGCTGAGCGCGTATCCATTCTTATCCTCGAACGAAACCTCAGGACGCGCCTACGTCAAAGTCAAGGCGTCGATTCTTCTCGCGTGCGGCGCGTATCAAGAGGCGAGCGCCTTCGTCGCCGAAATTGACGGTTTAGGTCTCTCCGGCGAGCCCTGGGTGCCCCGTTTCGCGTTCACCGCCATGTTCGGAAAAGGAGATCCGCACGGTGCCGTCAAGTACGCCGAGATGGCGCCGGCGGGGACGTTGGATGAAGATGTCGTCGAGACGGTGCGCACTATGGCGCGAGAGAAAGATGAAGGGAATAGAATGTTCAACGCGAACAAGTACGCCGACGCCGTCGCGGCTTACACGAGAGCGTTCGACGCCGGGAAATCACCCGTGTCCGCGGTGTATTGTTCCGTCGTGCTTGGGAACAGGGCGGCGGCGTATCAAGGCTTGGACGAAGTGTTAAACGCGTTGGCCGACTGCGGGCGCGCGTTGGCGTTCAATCCGTGGAACATCAAAGCGCTGAGTCGTCGCGCGACGTTACACGAAACGGTTCGGTGTTGGGATGAAGCCATTAATGATCTCAACGCGTACATGGAGATTGCCGGGAACACGCAATACGATTTATTCGCCGACGCGCACGAGCGTAAAAACGCCCTCGCCGTCGCGACGGATCGACTCCGAGGCTTGCGCACGAAGAAGGAGACGCAACCCAACGCGCAGATGGACATGTACCGAATTATGGGACTCGGCGAGACGAGGAGTAGAGCGTCTGAAGCGGACATCAGAAAGGCGTATCGCAACTTGGCGCTCAAGTATCACCCCGACAAGGCGAATCGAAACATGCCCCCGTGGGTGCCGGCGACGGAGTTGCACGACGACGCCGATCGTCTCTTCAAAATGATCGGCGAGACGAACGCGCAGCTGAGCGATCCGGCCCTTCGATCGGTGTACGACGAATCCGAGCGCATACGCGCCGTTCGCGACAGGCACGCGCAATTCACGCGATCGAACACGTGGTCGGCGTCGTCGAATAAAGATTTTCAATTCGGCCAAGACGTGCACCCGTGGATGTCGCCACCGGGTCGACGCGCGAAATCGCGCATGAACCGCTCACAATCCGGAAAGAATTATTACTGGAACTTCTAACGCGCGCCGACGCGCGCCGACGCTCGCATGTAGGCTATGTAACGCATATCGCGCGGCGCGCGCGAAAAAGCGCTTGCACGACGCCTCCACCCACATTCTTCGCCTCGGACATAACGCCTCGCGCGCGCGCGTCACTCCTCGCGGCGATCCGACCGCGACGACCCGACCGCGCGCGTCGTCTTTTCGCGACGTCTCGACCGCGCGCGTCATGTCCACCGCCAAGTATTCGGGCATCGCCGTCGCGGCGGCGAATCGCGCGGCGCTCGCGAGACAAGAGGCGGAGGCGGAGCGATTGAAAGCGCCGAAACCCGTCGCCGAGAAGGAGGAGGCGTTGTTGCGACACCTTCGCGCGACGATGACGGCGTCGTCGCTGCTCGGTGTGGACGCGCGCGAGAAGACGGCGTCGACGACCGCCTCGACGGCGCCTCGGCGCGTCGTCGAAGCCGCCGCCGTCGTCGTCGCCTCGGAACCGTCCTCGAGCGGACGAACCGCGCTTCAGGCGCAACGCACGACCGAGCGCGCGCGCATAGAGACCGATGTCGTCGCGCCGCGCGTCGTCGAGAAGCGTCACATGAGTAAAGCTGAGCGTAAACGGTTAAAGCGCGCGCGCTCCGAGTCTCGCGCCGACGCCGACGCTCGACCCGCGCGCGCCGTCGGCGACGTCGGCGTCGGCGTCTCCATCAAAAAATCGACGAAAAAGACAAAAAAGAAACATTTAGGACCCGTAGGACGCGCGTGATTCGCGAAAGCAGCTTTTGTAACCCATCTAGCCGAGTATTTCTCTCGCGTCCCGGCGTCCCGGCGTCGACGCGTCCCGAGCGCGATGAAGCCACCGTGTTCGGCGGCGATCCGTCCCTCGAGCGTCAGTCACTCTCGCGCGCACCATGGGTGACATCGGCAAAACGATCGCGGAGAAGAAGGACCAATTCGATGCCTGGCTCAAGGCGCAGTCCGACGCGGTGCGCGCGACGCGCGCGTGACGCGATGGTTGATGACGATCGGTCGCCAACCCTGTTTGTCGTCGACGGCGGCGGGACGGTGGCGCCGACGCGATGACGCCGACGCGATGACGACGCGCGAGACTGACGGTGTGTCCTCATCGTGTGATTATTCGCGCGCGCAGGTGCAGGTGGGCGTCACCGCCGCGGGCGGCGCCGCGCAAGGTTCGGTGCTCGGCTACGGCTTGGGGGTCATGAATAAGTCGCTCGAGGCGCAGGCGGCGAACATGCCAAATAAACCGCCGATGGCGGCGCAGGGATCGTTCAGTGGACCGCCCAAGGTGCTCGCGTTGAATTTGGCCGTCTTCTCCGCCGTGCAGGGTGGATTGACGCTGGCTATTAAAAAGTATCGAGGCGGCGTGGAGGATATTCAGGGCTCGATGATGGCCATGTTTGGCGCGGGGAGCGCGTTGAGCTTGGTCAGCGCGGCGACCGGGTCCTCGACCGGGGCGATGGGTGGAGAGGCGCCCAAGGATGCGGCTGGTGTGGCGACGGATGCGGTGAGAACGGGCGCGTTGTTTGCGTTGTTGAACGGGGCGTTCATGAAGGTTGGACAAATGTTTAGCGGGAAAGACTCGACGCAGGACCACTTTTACGCGCACGCGAACAACATGCTCGCGACGCTCGGTCTCGAAAAGTACGAAAAGAACTTCCGTAAGGGTCTCTTGACGGATGATACATTATTATTGTTGAACGACAGCGCTCTTCAAGAGGTGAGAATCCCGCCGGGACCGCGGCTTAAGATTCTCAACTACGTCGACGCAGCGCGCGCGCAAGTCGCCCGCCAGCAACAAGAACAACTCTCGCTCGCCGTTCCGTCGCAAAACGATCCGCGCGTGTGAGCGTTGTAGCGATATCGTTTGTTCTGTCGGAGACGACGCGTAGAAAATATCACAGTGTAGTTTGAAAACAGGTCACAAGTCACGCCGACGCGTTCGTTCCTCGGCCTCTCGCTCGGGAGCCGCTCGTTCACGAGACTATTCACGGGATTATCAAAGATACTTAATTTAACCGTTACAAGACAAAGGTAAGTCGAAAAACATGCTCATGCATTCTTTCGTTTATTCTTGGAAAGAGCGAGCGTCATGGAAGCTTCCGTGACACGACCCACGTGCGAAGGCGTGGAGTAGTGCACGGCGTCAACCGAGACGCCGCTGTAAGCGCGACGGGAACATTTCATGGCGGTGTTCGACGCAATACTCTCTTGTTTGCGTTGCGCTTCGCGTTCGGCTTCAGCCTTGACTAAACCGGAGCGAAGCGCTTCGTAGAAGCAGAAGAAGATGGCAGAGTTGATGCCGTTGGAAATCGCGCGCGGACGAACGCCCGTAAAAAACGTTCGCACGCGACCCACCCCCGCGCCGGGAGCATCCTTCCAAACGCCCATGATGGCGCCACCGAAACTTGGTCGAGAAGACGCGTTGCACATCATGCGAGTCTTCACCACATCCAAAGGCGTCGTAGCGGCCGCGGCGACAGATCCCGCGATGAGACCCATCACGATGTCGGCGCCGGTGCTACTGTCGTCTTTACTCTTCTTGGTGAACGAGCGATGCATCGTTCGAAGAGTCTCATACGCTGCAAACTTGACAGCCATGTCTGGCACGTCTTCAAGGAGCGTCGGGATGTAACCGGTGAAAAGTCCACGCGGACCCGCGGCGGCGGTGATCCTGCGACCGGCGGCGATGACGTTGGGGTACACGCCGGCTTGCACCGAGCGAATGCACACCGCGGCGGGCACCTTGACGATCGAAGAACCGAGAGCGCCGATGCCGCCGGCGACGAATGCGATCGTCGACACGGGCATGTCGGACTTCTCTTGGAGCAGTTTCTTCGCAGTGCCGTAGAACGCAAAGTACGCACCGATGGCGATGCCGGCGCCGGTGGCGGCGCCGAAGCACCCCTTGTACAACAACGCCACCTCGGAGGTCATCTTCGCCGCGCCAGCCTTGGCGGCGGACGCCAATGACTTTTTTCCCAGGCTCACCGCACCGTTGGACACGGCGCTCAGACCGACGCCGTACTTGCCAGCGCTCGTCGACGCCGGGGCGCCGGAAGAGATGCCCTTGAGCGTCGCCTGCATGCGCACCTTGACGGTGTCCAACGGGTGAATCGTGCTCTGGCTCGCCGCTCGAGCCAAACCGCCGGCGATGATATCCTTGACGGGGACAAATCTCGCAAAGTCTTTCATAACACCGGATGCGGGCGCCGCCGCGGCGATCGACACCTCGACATACTCTTCACCGTGACGTCGAGGTCGCGTCAACCGCCCTCGGCGGCCGAGCAGCGTCTGCGCGGACACCTCCTTCTTTCCCATTTCGTTTGTTTTTCTCGTCGCGTCTATACAAACGTCGACGATTCGTTTGTTCTTGTCTTGAAGAATCTACTAAGTCAATGACTAGCGAGCAATAGCTTTAGCAGTACACAAAGAATGATACACTCTCTTACGCAGAGAAAGAAATAAACTTTGTGTTCGCCGCCGCCGCGTCGCTCGTCCCCGACTCTCCCGACCCTCCGAGAAACAGCTCCTCGTCTAAATGTTTTAGACGCGCCTGTAGCGACTCCTTCGTCCGCTGCGCCTTACTCGGTAAGAGCGCGCTCGATGCGACAGATGTCACTCTCTGCTGCCAAGAACTCTCTTGTCTCCACGCGAGCGCGAGACTCTTCAAGTCAATGCTCGGAATCGGAATCCGTACGCTCGCCCCGTACGCGCCCGACAAGTTGACCTGCGCGCGCGTTCGCGACGAAAGACGGACTCGTGCCGTCGCGCGCGTTCGTCAGTCTCTCGCGTCTCCTCCGTCGCGGCCATCACTGACCATCGCACACCGTTCGCTCGCTCGCGTACGCGTCGTCATCGACACCAAAAAAAGTCAAAGTCAAACGACGCGACCTTCTTCGCGCGCGCTCGGTCCCGTCCCGTTGGGAACGTTGATCGATCGTGACTTTGAACGCACCGTCTCGCGCGTGTAATACGCCTGCGCCGCGTCGTTCCACGCGCCCGATGTGTGCCCGGGAACCAAGACGACGGACCAGAGTAAAACCTACGCGCGCGTCGTTCGCGTCGAGTCAGTCGTCCGTCGTCGCGCGTCCGTCGTCGCGCGCGTCATCCAACCATCACCCACTGTCGGCGCGCGCGGGGAGAATCGGTGCCGACGTCGCCATCGCGCGTACCTCGAGGGCGCAGATGAACAAGATGGAGTAAAACACTCGAATCGGTGAAGAAAAAAACCCGTCAAAGATTGACGCTCGTGTGCTCCGCGTAAGTCGTTCCTTCGTCGCGCTCAGGCTCCGCATCGCTCGACGCGCATCGCACGCGCGATCTTCTCGGCGGGAACTCGTTGGAATGCGCGCCGCCTCGTGCGCGTCTCGTCCACTCGATCGGGTCGTCGTTCGCGCGGGCGATGGGAGGAGAGAAACGAGTTCGCTCTCGATCGTCGCGGGGCGGGAACGTCTCGTCGGCGCCGTCGCGTGGGTGCGGTCGTCGAGAGATGACGACGGGCGCGGGTGGCGGGCGCGCGGAGACGACGACGACCAGGCGGCGGCCACGTGGCATTTTTTTGAAATGATGGGCGTTCGTGTTGATTGACTATGGGGAGCGCGCGCGAGGGCGGACGCGCGCGCGCGGCGCGAAGGCGGGTGGCCGCGTGCGGTGCGAGGGCGATCGATCATCGAGGCGTGGGCGTCGAGGCGTGGGCGTTCGCGCCCACGAGCGCGGCGATGGCGTCCGGGTCCACGGGAAGCGCGGCGCTGATGGAGCGCGCGCGGCCGTCGGCGCGCACGACGCAGTCGTCCTCGACGCGAACGCCGACGCCGCGAAGACTCGCGGGGACGTCTGGGTCGTTCGGTGGGAAGTATAAGCCGGGTTCGATCGTGAATGCCACGAATGGTTCGAGCGGCGTGCTCACGGAGACGGATGGGACGTCGTGGACGTCGGCGCCCAACCAGTGTCCGACGGAGTGCGGGTAATATTTGGCGTAGGCGCCGGTGCGAATCAACGTGTGCGCGGACGTATTGGGCAAGAGCTTGGACAAACCTTTCGCCAAGACGTCGATGGAGAGGCGATGGAGGTCCATGAGTGAGGTTTCACCGTCCGCGCGCGCCGCTTTTAAGCACCCCGCGTGCGCCTCCAAGACGGCTGAGTAGACGTCGAGTTGCGCCGATGTCCACTTCCCATTCACGGGCCACGTGCGCGTGATATCGCTCACGTATCCATTCAGTTCGCATCCAGCATCCATGAGTAATAAATCACCATCCTTGAGAAGCTTGTCGTTGTGGTGATAGTGCACGACGCACGCGCCGGCGCCCGAACCGACAACCGACGGATACGCCAAACGATCCGCACCTCCCACTCTGCACGTTGCTTCGTGATGTGCCATCACATCAGCCTCCGTGGCGCCCACTCTTCCTATCTCGAGCGCTTTCAAGAACGCTCGAACGTCTAAATCTATGCTCTTCTGTAACAATTCGAGCTCCGCCGGGCTCTTTTTCCAACGCAACTCGTGACACAGTCCTCGAACCGGTCTCACCGAGTGCATGGCGAAACCTTCTCTTCCCAACGATCCGAGCGCCCTGTGCACGACCTCGTCGTCTTCGTTAACCTTATCCACGTCCACGAACACGCCGCCTCGCGCCTTCTTTATCGCGTCGACGGCGTACGCCACCGCGCGTTCGCCCGACTCCATCGCGTCGTCCGCGCCGAACACGCTCGTCCCGGCGTTCGCCGTGATGCGCTCACCGTCCCACACCGCATACTTATCGGAATGTCTCGGCACGATGAGCGCGTATCGCACGTCGCTCGCGCGTTCGCCTCGCTCGATGACCGCCGCGCACTCGGGCTGGGACACGCCGGTAAAGTACGCGAAATCCGCGTCCTGCCTGTACCTCCCCGCCGGGATCACCGTTCCCGGAAACCGCAGCGCTGGCGCCGCCGTGAACACCGCCACGCTGTTCGCAGGCATCACCGCCGCGAGCGCGCGCCTGCGCGCGGCGTATTCATCGCGAGAGATTCCGGGCGTGAGCTCGTCGCGCGAACGGATGAGGTGCGGATGCGTCGCGTGCGTCGGTTGTCCGGCGACGTCGACTCGCGTGGAGAAGGACGCGGTGGAGACGCGTTCGACGTCGACGCGTCGGCGGAGGCGCGACAGCGCTCGCGGCCACGAGGACATGGCGAGGCGGCGTGTGCGGATGGGAGCTGGGAGCTGGGACGTGCTCGTAACAAACGCCGGCGGCGATAGTCTATGGTGCGCTAGAGGTCTACGCGCGCGATGCGTGATAGGCGATCGCGCGATGGACTATGAATGATGACACACGCGAGCGTCGCGTCGGTGTCCGACCGAAGGACGCGACGTCGTCGTCGTGGCTGACGCGGCGCGGCATCTCGCGGCGTCACGGCAGGAGGACGCCTCTCGCCGTCTCCAACGCGGAAAAGAAACACCCGCCTCCCAGACCGATCCACAGAACGCGCGGTTGGATGCCCTTGAACATGGCGAGTGCGCCCTCTTCGGACACCGTCTTCTGCACGCAGTGCATCACGCCTCGATAAGTGCCCGGGCTCGACGTCATCAGTCTCGTCTTGACGACGTCGAGCGGCGTCGTCAACGCGCCAGCGAACGCCCCCGCCACCGCGCCGATCCCCGCCGCCTCCGCGCCGTTGACGTCAGATTTCGAATATAACGTCGCCCACGCCGTCTTCATGGACTCGTACCCGGCGAACTCGATCGCGTCGAACGGCAAATCCCGCAACAAAAACGACCCGCATCCCACGTACAAACCGGCGACTCCGTTCGCCGCCACGATGCTCCTCAGGCTCGCCCCCGCGCTCGCCCCGACCTGTCGCCGCGTCTTGATCACCTCCGTCGGCACGCGAACGACGCTCGAGACCAAACCGGCGACCGCTCCCGCCGCGAGATGCGCCACCACGTCCCTGCCGCCGCCGCCGCCGTCGTCGCGTCCCGACGCCAACGCCGCCTTCATCGGTTCATACGCCGCGAAGAACAACGCCGTCGCCGGCGCGACGCCGACGAGATTCCCACCGATCCCTCGATATAACCCACGAAACAGCGCGACGCGCTCACCGTGTCGACGCGCCTGCAGACGCGTCTTGACGGTGTCGAGCGGATAAAACGCCGCCTCGACGACGCACCCGGCGAACGCGCCCGACGCGCAGTGTCCCGCGAGCTCGCGCGCGGAGAGCGCGCGGCGCGCGGACGACGTCGGCGGCGCGGACGTCGACGCGGTCGCGGACACGGACGCGGACGCGCGCGCCGTCGTCGTCGTCGACGCGTCGGACGACATTTTTGGGACGCCAGAACATGACGACGACGACGACGAGTCCTCCCGACGTCGAGGACGACGAGGCGCTGCGCGCGCGCTCGGTCGTCCTTCTCGGGGAGGCGGTCGAGGACGACACTCCGCTGTTTGACGTCGCGCGCGCGATCGAGGAGGCGGTGCGCGCGAGGGGACGGGCGACGTACAGGGCGGATGTGAGACGACTGACGGCCAACCTGAAGAGGAACGCGACGCTCGCGAGGGACGTGCGAGCCGGTGTCGTCGACGCGGAGACGTTGGTGGCGATGTCGACGTTGGATTTAGCGACGGAGGAGGCCAAGGAGGCGCGCGCGCGGATGTTGGACGCGGCAACGAGGCGAAGGACGAGGAAACAGTTTGACGACGGCATCAACTCGGAGGCGTACACGTGCCCGCAGTGCTCGAATAACGAGTGCAAGTACGTCATGTTGTCCGATACGAGAGACATTCGGAAGGCGGAGATATGGGGGGGTGGGGATGAGGCGTGTCTGGCGTTGGTGCAGTGTCAGCGGTGTCAGTTTGAGTGGAGAGAGACGGTGCTGTGAAACCGTGTAATAATAATAGTCTAGAGTGTATTACGCGCGCGCGACTACGTGGCTAGTGAATGCGGCGCTCGTGCTAATGATGTTTACTTTTGAAGCGTCACGGTGTCTTCCTCGAGGGAGGTGAAGACGCCGCTGCGAGAGAGGATGTGGAACGCGGCGTCTCGGTAGATGTCTTTGACGGCGTCGTCGGAAAAGTCGCACTCGGCCTTTTTCAAAACCTTTTCCATGAATTTTTTCGTCTTCATCGACCCATCCGCTTTTGAGAGAATCTTTTCCCCGATCTTTTGCCATTTGACGGATTTCGCCGCCTTGGCCGCTGCCTTCTCGGCGTCGCTGACGTCGTCCGCCTCGCCGAACGTCTTCTTCGTACCAGAGAAATCCGCACCCGCGTCCTTCCCGCGGTTCGCTCCGAGACCTCTTCGATTTTTGTTGGCGCCCGCGTGTGTGTCTTCAAAGAGATTCACCTGATCGTCCTCGTCGAACCCACGCTTGCGCTCGAGGGCGTCCGCGTCGTCGCCGTCGGATTTTTGTCCGTGACCCTCCGGTCTAAAACCGACGCGCCATCCCCACCAATCCTCCGGCGGTGGATCGAATACCCACTTCGGTCGTTCGCACACGATCAACTTTTTCGTTTTGTCCTTTTCCGGTTCCTTCTTCACCGGCGTGGGGATGTCTTCCTCGTCGTCCGAGACGTTTCCGACGTCGGCGCGCACCTCGGGAAGCGCCACGAAACCGCCACCTAAAATCGCGCCGAGATCCTCCGCGCTGTAATTCTTCACCATTTTTTGTGACTCGCGCTTCTGGTACCTCCCGGCGTGACTAACGGTCGTTCGATTGACGACGATTTCATTCTTCTTCGCCTTTTTCGCCGCCTTTTTCTCCTCCTTCGTCAACTTGCGCTTCTTCTCCTTCTTCTTCTTTTCCGCCTTTTCCTCCTCCGAAGATGACGACGACGGCGCCGCGCCGTCACCACCGGAACGAACATCATCCGCACTGTGCGCGCGATTCAACGACCGCAACACGTCGTCGAACGCCACCGTATTCATCGTCCAGTCCACCGCGTTCGCGCCGCTCGCGTCGTTCCTCGCGTCCGCGCCCACCCCGACCCCGACCGCGCGCTTCTTCGCGTG
>Ga0255743_10001513_pt1 | contig 19962 bp, 14 predicted proteins | sample 101ome_19_FD_179950 | JGI IMG/M metagenome (GOLD analysis project Ga0255743, IMG submission 179950) | Coastal salt marsh microbial communities from the Groves Creek Marsh, Skidaway Island, Georgia - 101405AT metaG (version 2) | ecosystem: Environmental > Aquatic > Marine > Intertidal zone >... | reverse complement strand
GATGAATTAAAATTTGGTGGCTGCAAAGCAGCCACCAATTAAAAAGAGATTTCAAATGTCTTTAGAGACCAGGGTATCTATTTCTGAAGCTGAACAAGTAGTAAAAGAAGCTTTTCAAAGAAACGGTGTAAAAGAAGCCGTTGCCGAGTCAGTATCAAACGCTCTCGTTGCAGCCGAGGCTGAGGGACAAGTTGGGCATGGATTTTCGCGAGTAAAAGATTATATCGCTCAAGTTAAATCAAAAAAAATTAATGTAGATGCGAAAATTAAAATAGAACACCCCAAGCCAACGTCTATTTCAATAGATGCTGATTATGGCTTTGCATATCCTGCTCTTGACCAAGCTATTACTGAGGGTGCCTTAACGGCAAAAGAATATGGAAGTGCTATAGTATCAATTTTCAACTCTCATCATTGTGGGGCTTTGTCTATACAGGTTGAAAAAATTGCTAAGCAAGGCCTCATTGGAGTGATGATGGCAAATACACCCAAGGCAATTGCCCCTTGGGGTGGTAAAGATCCATTTTTCGGGACTAATCCAATAGCTTTTGCAGTCCCACGAATAGCAAACGATCCGTTAGTTATAGATTTATCCTTATCCAAGGTTGCCCGTGGAAAAATAATGCATGCGAAAAAGTTAAATACTAAAATACCAGAAGGTTGGGCACTGGACAGTTCAGGAAAACCAACGACTGATCCTGATCAAGCTTTAAAAGGATCAATGTTGCCTATTGGGGAGGCTAAAGGAAGTGCATTGGCCCTAATGGTTGAAATATTAGCAGCGACATTTTCTGGTGGGAGGCCGAGTAACGAAGCCAGTTCATTTCTCGATCCGGATGGTGATCCGCCAGGTGTGGGCCAGTTTCTTTTGTTCATAGACCCAGGAAAAGATAACGGCTCCTTTTATAATCGTTTAGAAAAATTACTCATTAATATCGAGGAGATAGAAAGTGTTCGTTTGCCAGGTAATAGAAGAAAGAATGATATCCAAAAATCAAGAGATTTAGGGCTCTTGGTTCCGTCCGACTTTATTGATCCTTAGCGAAGTAATAAATTTCCAAAGAAAACCTTAAATTTCATCCGACATTGGAGCGTATTCGCTTTATAGACATCCATACTAAAAAAATTACTGGCAGTGTTATAATTGCTGTAAAATGAGCTTTGCTAATTCCTAAAGTTTCTGCAAATGGAAAGCATAAATAGCTAATAAGTGAAGCTGCATAGTAGCTGATCGCAACAACTGAGAAACCTTCCACAGTTTTTTGAAGCTTGAGTTGTTGATCTGCTCGCTTATCCATGCTTTCCAATAGGATTTGGTTTTGTGCCGACCTATCTACATCTACCCGAGTTCTAAGTAATTCGCCTGCTCGTCGCGCTCTATTGGCAGTTGCTTGTAATCTATTTTGAACAGAGTTTACGGTGCGCATTGCTGGTTCATAGCGTCTCATCATAAATTCTTTGAAATTTTGCCTTCCGGAGAAACGCTCTTCTCTTAAGACTTCTATTCTCTGATTAACTATAGCCTCATATGCCTCTGTAGCTCCAAACCGGAAAGATGTTTGGGCTTCAAGGTTTTCAAGATCTGTAGAAATAGCTAACAGATCTTTTAGAGTATTTTCGGGTACGCAGTCTGAAGACTTCATAGAACTGATCAAGTTAGTAAGTTTAGCATCCATAACCCCTAGGGATTCCTGCATTTCCTTTACTTTTGCAAAACCCAACATCGATAGTGTTTTGTATGTTTCGATTTCGCATAAGCGTTGGACAACTCGACCAATTCTACGCTCGCCTACTGAGTTGCTAGCAAATACAGCAAATCTCTGGTGCCCACTTTCGTCTATACGAAAGTCAGCTGCAACAAGTAGACTTTGGTCTAAAACATAACTGATTGCTAAGCTTTCTGGTACGAACCAACTTTGAATTTTCGTACTAATTTGGTCCACGTTTGTGTCTATTTCTAACCGTATGTTAGCTGAAGTGATCCGTGTTTGATTGATTTCTTCAATCCAATCGCCTGGGAATACGTCAAAAACTGCTGGGTCAAAGGCGCGTTCAGAACAAGCTGGAGAATAAATAGTATAGGTTACAAATTCAGTGTGTTGTTCCCATTTTAATGAATTTCTCCCTAAGCTTCCTGAATAGTGTGTTGCCCCGTGCTGTGGATGGGGAGCTCCAAATCTATCCAAAAGCTTTATTAATAAATCGGTATCTTTTGTTTTATCTCGAGCGGCAGCATTTTTTTCCACTTTTAAAGCTAAAAACGCTACAGATCCTGGGGCGCCAAATGTTGGAAATGGTCTGGCGTGTAACTCATTAGTTAAATCAAATCGTAATTTATGATCAGTAAAGCTTGACATTTTGGGGCCTATTTTTGATGCAACTTTCCTAAGCATAAATAAGAAAGCTGACGCTAAGCTGACAATTCTAACATGTTCACAATGACAAAGTCCCCTTTATCAGGCGTAGGGGGACATGACGCATATATCGATAGGACGGTGGATAAGGTGAGTTTTGTCATTTGGGTGATTTAGTCGGTAGATTGCTATAATTGAAATTGATTTGTAGATTGCTTTTAAACGAGAAGTTTTATGGAGCTATTTGATGCGCATTACCATTGTTGAAGATAACAAAGCGCTAGCCAATGGCATTGCCCATCAGCTTCGAGATAAAGGCCACGCAGTCAATCTACTTTATGATGGACATGCGGCTTTAGATTTTTTACAGCAAGAAGACAGCGATATAATGATATTGGATATTAATCTTCCAGGCGTTGATGGGTTTAATATTCTTAAAAATTTACGCAAATCAGGTAACATGGTTCCTGTGCTGTTACTCACAGCAAGGGGTGAAATACAAGATAGAGTAAAAGGACTGAATGTCGGTGCAGACGATTATCTGGTGAAACCATTTGATATGGAAGAGTTAGAAGCAAGGTTAAGAGCATTAATCCGCCGCAAACCAGAAATCGACGATGCAAAACAGCATTTTGGCAACCTTGTTTTCGATCGAACTGGTCGAAAATTATTTTGTAACGACCAAGAACTTTTTCTGCCGCGAAAAGAGCTAGCACTTTTTGAATGTTTTTTTGATAGACAAAATCAAATTGTTTCAAAGTCTCAAATTGCAGATTATATTTATGGGGTTGGGTCCGATATCGATGAACGAGCGGTGGAGTCACATGTTTCTCGCCTGAGAAAAAAATTAGTGTCTTTCGGTGTGGCAATAAAGGTTGCGAGAGGACTAGGTTATATGATGCATCTTCAAAAATGAGATTTTCATCTACCTCCCTTAGAATAAGGCTCTTAGTTTTAATTCTAGTCCCGTTACTAATTGTGGCCATTTTGGCTATTTATTGGCGAATTGTTGAGGCTCGAAAGACAGCAGAGGATATATTTGACCGCCAACTGGTTATGCTCTGTCTTGCTGTATCAAGAGACGTAGCTCATTCCGGTGGTGACACATTATCAACCACTACACAGAAACTCTTCGAACAGGCCACAGCTGGATCAGTGTATTACCATGTTTATGGCCCCGATGGCAGTTTTGTTACAGGTTACTCATCTCCACCAGTAGGAGATAAAAATTCTAATTTAGAACGAAATACGCCGTTTCTTTTTGATGCTCGGCATTTGGGAAAAGAAGTGAGAGCAGTAAGCCTTGCAGAGCCAGTAGTTATTGACGGTATTTCAGGTACTTCAGTAGTAACTGTATGGCAAGAACTCGAACCGCGTATCGCGTTTGCTCAAGGCTTGGCTATGCAGGCAACTTTTATAATTTTCTTACTCCTACTCACTGCAGCTAGTGTTGTTATATTTGGGGTAAGATTAGGGTTAAGGCCGCTGGGCCGTCTAGAGGAGGCGATCCAAAATCGAAGTCCATTTGATATTCGCCCAATAGAGCGGCAAGTTCCCATTGAAACAAAAGGAATAGTGAGTAGGTTAAACACTCTTTTTCAAGAGTTGACCGAGTCTCAAGAGACAAGAGATCGCTTGATTTCAAATGCCGCCCATCAATTGCGCAACCCTATAGCTGCAATTCATTCTATGGCACAGGCTACATTTGCAGCAAGGGATTTAGAGAATAGTAAGAAAAGAGCAAAGGAATTAGTTGAAGAAACGCGAAGGGCAGTGCGTTTAACTAATCAAATGCTTTCGTTCGAGAGATTGCGCGGTGTCCAGCCATCACTAATCGAAGATGATATTGATACCGTTGTCATCGAACTTACTAAGCGTTTAGCCCCTAAGGTGCTAGATAATAACATTGAGTTCACAGTTATTCCGAGTAAAGGTCGAACAGTGGCCAAAATTAATATTACTCTTTTACATGAAGCAATAACAAATTTGATTGAAAATGCTTTACAGCATGGGGGGCCTACACTTTCTGAAATAATTGTAAAAGTAACAAAAAAGAGACAAGAGATATCAATAAGCGTTGAAAATGATGGAACTAAAATAAAAGATAATCAGATTAAATCTTGTTTTGAAAGATTTTCACAAATTGGAGAAAGTGGAGGAGCTGGTTTGGGCTTGGCTTTGGTTAATGAGATTGCAAAACTCCATAATGGGTCTTTAACAGTTTCATCTAAAGCATCAATGAAGTTCACTTTTTCAATTCCGGCTTAGTTCATCGCAGATGACAATTAAATAATTCTAATCTGTATTTATTATCGTAAAAAGCTAATGATAGCTTCGCGCAAGGTTCGTCAAATAGGTTCCGGGAATCATAAGCTGATTAAACAGCTTTTTAATTTTTGCGCTGTTTGGAGCGCGATATGGGAGGAATTATGAAACTAACCAAATTATTTCGAAGCGCTCTTGTGGCAACCGCAATCGCTACAACTTTTGTTTTACCTGCTCAAGCGGAAGTGGATATGTCAGGGAAAACCATTGAGTGGACAATACCTTTTTCAGAAACCGGTGGTTCTGCTAAATGGGCCAACTTTTTTGCCCCGCTTCTATCAGAAGCATTGCCTGGAAATCCAACTGTTGTTGTAAAATTCATGCCTGGCGCTGGTTCCACGAAGGGGGCTAATTGGTTTCAAGAGCAAAAAAATGGTGATGGCACTGTCATGTTTGGTTCCTCTGGTTCTACACAGTTTCCCTATTTATTGAATGATCCTCGAGTGAGGTATGAGTATAAAGATTGGAACCCAGTCATGGCTTCCGGAACCGGTGGTGTGGCTTATCTAAATGCAAAAGATGGAGCTAAGTTTGATGGGACCGCTAATAACTTAAAAGATACAACCTTTATTTATGGTAACCAGGGAGCAACACGCCTAGATCTAATTCCTGCTTTGGCTTGGGAAATGTTAGGGATGAATGTTGAACATGTTGTTGGAATTAAAGGGCGTGGTGACGGTCGGAAAATGTTTGAGTCAGGAGAAGCTACAATCGATTACCAGACATCCTCAGGATATTTGAAAGGATCTTTGGCTTTAGTTGAAGCTGGAAAAGCAGTTCCAATGATGACTTGGGGTTCACTAGATGCGAGCGGTAAAATTGTACGAGATCCTACATTTCCTGAACTACCTACTTTTAAAGAGGTATGTGAAGCTACAGCAGGCTGTGAGACTTCAGGTGCCAAATGGGATGCTTGGAAGGCGTTTTTCGTAGCGGGTTTCCCTTCGCAAAAAATTGCTTTTCTGCCCGCTGGTACAGATCAAGAAGTCATTGATACATTTGCGAATGCATTTGCTAAAATAAAAGCCCGCCCTGATTTTGCCGAAATCTCAGCAAAACGTTTGGGAAAATACCCAATGTATACTGGTTCTGACGCGAGGGCAGCTCTCGGTAACGCTATAACAGTCAACAGTGATGCTAAAGATTTCGTAACTAGTTGGCTCAAAGAACAATTTGGCGTTGAACTTAAGTAAACGTTCTATTTAGAAACGCCCTCTTTTTTAGAGGGCGTTTTGTATTTGGTACGCCGGAGCCTCAATGGAAATTTTTTTAGATGCAATGCCAGCTCTTGGATCAGCTTGGATACAAATTTTGCAACCGCTCGTTTTGGGCTATCTTGTTTTAGGTGTTGTAATGGGGTTGGCCATTGGCGTTTTCCCTGGTCTAGGAGGTATCGCGGGCTTATCTCTTTTATTGCCATTTATGTTTGGCATGGATCCTATGCTTGGTCTAGCTTTAATGATTGGCATGATTGCTGTTATACCTACTTCCGATACGTTCGCATCGGTTCTTATGGGAATACCAGGTTCCTCTGCTTCTCAAGCCACAGTTCTTGATGGGTTCCCAATGGCAAAACGAGGCCAAGCAGCAAGGGCCCTTTCTGCAGCTTTTGCATCTTCATTATTTGGAGGTTTGTTAGGTGCGGCCTTTTTGACAGTATTTATTCTGGTAGCTCGCCCAGTTGTTCTTTTATTTAAATCTCCTGAACTGCTCATGGTCTCAATATTTGGCCTGTCGATGGTTGGTATTTTAGCGGGACGCATTGCATTAAAAGGTGTAGTTGCCGCTGGTCTAGGTTTGCTGATTGGTACTGTCGGAGAGGGCCCCTTCAATGGTGAGCTAAGAATGTCTAGCTATGATTTTCCTTACTTAACCGATGGTTTGAAACTGGTGATTGTTGGTCTTGGGATTTTCGCTATACCTGAAATTGTTGCTCTTCTAAGACAAGATAAAGCTATTTCTGATCGATCTGATCTTGGGAAAGGTTGGTTAATTGGGATCCAAGATTGGTGGAAAAATAAATGGCTTTCTATGCGGTGCTCATTAATAGGTGTGATGGTCGGGGTAATTCCAGGACTTGGTGGCTCTGTTGTAGATTGGATTGCGTACGGGCATACTGTTCAAAGCAGTAAAGAAAAACCAAAATTTGGAGATGGAGATATTCGGGGTGTTATTGGACCAGAAAGCTCCAATAATGCGAAAGAAGGAGGTGGGCTTGTACCTACTTTGCTATTTGGAATACCCGGTTCTGGGTCAATGGCTGTCTTTATTGGCGCACTTGCTCTTCTTGGAAATGGAATTGATGTTGGTCCATCACTTTTAGAGACAAATCTTGATTTTACTTATTCAATAGTTTGGCTTTTGGCTCTTGCAAATGTTGTTGGTACATTACTTTGCATCGGGTTCTCTGGAACGATTGCAAAGTTAACCAATATACGTTTCACTCTTCTTGCTCCTTTTATTTTCATGATTATTTCTTTTGCAGCCTTCCAAAGTGGGCAAAATCTGATGGATTTAGTAGCTCTATTTGCCATTGGTCTTTTAGGCATTCTGATGAGGAGATTTGATTGGTCTCGACCAGCCTTTTTAATAGGTTTTGTTTTATCCGATCCCGTAGAAAACTATTCCAATAACGCAAATCAGATTGCCGGTATACGGTTTCAACAAAGTTGGGACGCCGGCATTAATTATATCTTGTCGCCTATTGTCATTACTTTAATCATCATAACTCTATTATCCGTCATCATAGGTTTGCGTCGTTCGAAAGATGTTTTATCACAAATAGAACCTCCTCTGGGCTCTAAACGCGCTCCATTTATTTTTCTAATTTTTCTAATCTTTTATATTTCGTTTACTCTTTTTAATGCGGCTAGTATTCCTGACTATGCGGCCACAGATCGTGTATTTCCCGTGTTCGTTGCATCAGTTTCTCTCATTGGGTCGCTGATATTACTTGTCCAAATGATACTTTTTCCAGAAAACCATTCATTATTCGCCGATCTTGAAAAAGGTGTGGACTCGTCCTCAAACCATAAGCTTTGGCCAACATTAGCCTGGTTTGCATTCCTTTTAATTCTTACAGCTCTGATCGGTTTTGTAATAGCTCTTTCAATATTCTTGTTAAGTTTTATGCGTGTGAGAGCTGGTGCCAATTGGGGTGTAAGTACTCTGTATACTGGAGCTGGTATTGTTTTCATGCTCTTTATGGCTGGTTTGTTAAATAGAGATTTCCCAGCAGGAATCCTTCAAGCTTACTTTGATTTGCCGTGGCCAATATCATGAAATTAGAGAGCTGAATTCATGAGCCAAACATCAATTCCTTATGTTTTTATGCGAGGTGGAAGCTCACGTGGTCCTTATTTTAAAAAGATGGATCTTCCTGAAGAATTAGATAAATTATCGGAAGTCTTGTTGGCAGTTGTAGGTTCAGGCCACCCTCTAAATATAGATGGTGTTGGTGGAGGGAATGCTGTCACAACAAAGGTGGCAATTCTTTCAAAATCAAAATCCTCCTGGGCTGATATTGATTATTTCTTTGCACAGGTAAGTGTAGAGGATCGAATTGTTGATTTTAAACCGACGTGTGGCAACATTTTATCGGGAGTGGCTTCAGCGGCAATTGAAATGGGGCTTTTCCCAGCTTCAGACAATGAAACTTTCTTGAAGATACGGTCAGTAAACACTGGAGCTGAAATAACTGCTAAAGTGCAAACGCCTAACCGTCAGGTAAGCTATTCGGGTAAAACTAAAATTGATGGTGTCCCGGGAAGTGCTGCCCCAGTTGAGCTAAACTTTATGAAGGTAGCGGGCTCTTCAACGGGTTCTTTTTTGCCCACTGGAAATTTGATTGACCAGATAGATGGGATGGACGTGACGTGCATGGACGTAGCAATGCCCATGGTTATTGCAAGGGCAGAAGATTTTGGTCTTTCCGGTCACGAAACAAGGGAGCAACTCGATTCAAATAAAGAATTTTTTGACCGAATGGAAAAGTTACGTATCAAAGCTGGAAAAATTATGAATATGGGTAACGTAGTAAAATCAGTTGCTCCAAAATTTGGGCTTTTGGCACCACCTCGTCAAGGAGGAAGTATAGCCGCGAGATATTTTATGCCTTGGAAAACACATCCCACAATGGCTGTTACCGGAAGCCAGTGTTTAGCTTCTTGCGCCCTAACACCTGGAACAGTTGCAGATGGAATGCTGGAAAGGCCAAAGGAAAAGCCTGCCAAGGTAACAATCGAACACCCCATGGGTAAAATGCAAGTACTAATAGATTATCATATTGATGGTAATATATTTCAACACAAATCAGCTGGTCTAGTTAGAACCTGTCGAAAAATTGCGGAGGGCTTTGTTTTTATACCAAAAGAAGTTTGGAACAAGGACAGTAAACTATGAAGGTCGCAATTTTGGATGACTGGTTAGATACAATTAGCAAGTTGCCCTGTTTTTCAAAATTAAAAAATCTCGATGTAACAATTTTCACTGATCATGAAGATGACATAGAAAAATTAATAAAAAGGCTTAGACCTTTTGATGCTCTGGTTTTATTTAGAGAGCGTACTTTAATCACCTCTCAATTGATTGAACAATTACCTAATCTAAAGATTATTTCTCAGCGGAGTGTATATCCACACATTGATGTTGATGCCTGCACTCGAAATAATGTTTTGCTCTGCTCTAAATTAAATTCAGAAAATCCGCCTTTCGCCACAGCTGAGCATACTTGGGCGCTAATACTGTCCAGTGTACGCCAAATTCCACAGCAAATGGCGAACATGAAAGCTGGGTTATGGCAAATGGGTGTTGGCAAAACTCTCCATGGGAAATGTCTAGGCCTTTATGGTTACGGACGTATTGCAAAAATAGTAGCGAAATATGCAGATGCTTTTGGTATGGAGGTAATCTGGTGGGGTTCAAAACAAGGGCGTTCACGAGCAAAAGCCGATGGGTTGGTTGTAGCTGCTAGCAGACAAGAATTTTTTTCTAAACCAGATATAATTTCGTTACATGTAAGGTTAAAAACTGAAACAGCTGGCTTAATCAAATTCCAAGACTTAGATTTAATGCGTGATGGGTCTTTATTCGTAAATACGTCTCGCGCTGGATTAATTGAAGAAGGGGCAATTTTAAAATATCTTAATTCAGGAAAAAATAAATTTGCTGCATTAGACGTCTTTGATAGTGAACCTATAAAAGAGCCAAATGACCCTCTAGTCAGTCATCCGAATATCATTTGCACACCCCATATTGGCTTTGTTACGGAGGAAGAATTTGAGCTTCAGTTTTCAGATATATTTGATCAAATTCTTGCTTATCTAACCGGTAAGCCAATCAACGTTATAAATCCAAGTGCATTAAGGGACCTAAATAATGGATAAAATTTGGGACGTAATTATTGTTGGCTCTGGGAATGCAGCACTCTGTGCAGGAATAGCAGCGTGCGAGAAAGGTGCTAAGGTTTTAATGATTGAGAAAGCCAGCGAGGACATGGCAGGTGGTAACACAAAATATACCGCTGGTGCCATGCGCTTTGCCTATGAGACAAGCGATGATTTGCTACCTTTACTGGCGACACCGGAAGATCCTAGAATTCTACGAGCAGATTTTGGAAGATATACACAACAAAGTTTTTCTTCGGATCTACTTAAATTCAATGACAAAGAGCCTTTGAGTACTGAACAAAAAACACTCGTTTCGAAAAGCTACAGTACACTCTTGTGGCTTGCCAGCCATGGGGTGACTTTTGATCCAATTTGGTCAAGGCAGAGTTTTGAAAAAGTGGGGAAAATTGTATTTTGGGGTGGATTGACACTTGCTGCTGAAAACGAAGGGGTTGGTCTCTTCAATATGGAGCTAAGAGCATTTAAAAGTTTAGGTGGTGAAATTCGTTATAGAACTGAATTCAAATCACTTAATACGAGTAATGGCATAATAACGGGGGTTACTTTAACTTCTGGCGAACAATTAAAAGCAAAAGCGATTATCTTAGCATGTGGTGGCTTTGAAAGTAATGCAACGCTAAGGAGTAAATTTCTTGGTTTGGAATGGGCAAGTGCAAAAGTACGCGGTACGCCAAATAATACAGGCGATGGTTTGATAGCTGCTTGGGATCTTGGAGCGCAAAGATATGGGCGGTTTAATGGGTGCCACGCTACCCCCATGGATTACTTTATGAAAGATTATGGTAATTTAAGTATTCCTCATGGTGAGAGAAAAAACTACCGAAAAATCTGCTATTTTCTTGGTGTGATGTTGAATGAGAATGGTTTGAGATTTTTAGACGAAGGTGTTGATTTTCGAAATTATACGTATGCTCAATTTGGCCAAGCTATTCTCAAAGAACCGGGGAAACGAGCTTGGCAAATTTTTGATAGTAAAGTTTTTGATCTTTTATACAGTGAATATGAATTTTCCGATGCACATTATGAAGAAGCTGACAGTTTGGCTGAGCTATTTCAAAAATGTGATGGACTTGATAGATTAACAGCAATGAAAACCCTCCAAGAGTTTAATAGGAATGTTGCAAAAGTAATTAATTTTGACCCAACGGTCTTAGATGGTTTGTCGTCACATTCCTCTGGAGTTAATAAGTCCAATTGGGCTCAAAAAATTGATACAGGGCCCTTTCGCGCTTACCCGGTTACTGGTGGGATTACATTTACTTATGGTGGCCTTAAAGTATCGCAGAAAGCAGAAGTTTTAGACACCCAAGACAAGCCAATTAAAGGTCTGTTTGCTTGTGGCGAAATTGTTGGTGGCGTTTTTTATGGTGGCTATCCAGGTGGTTCAGGTCTTACTTCCGGGGCAGTTTTTGGCAGATTGGCTGGATCTTCAGCAGCCAACTTTTAATTGGTGATCGCAGCTTCAAGTCCTACATGAAATCAAACAAAACTTATCTCAGTTTTGGAGAATTGAATTTTCCCATTCTCTTATAAAGGATCGGTATTTTAGTTGATCCAAATAAACCAATAGGCCAGTTCCCAAACGAATACGATTTAAATCAGAATTTGTTTTGGATGTTAAAATTTCTGATGACGAAATTGGAGAAGATTGCTCAATGTAAGTTTTACGCAGTAAATGATCTATGAAGATACCAGCTTCATTTGGGTGCTCGGCATTTACGGTAATAAAGATTGATCTAAGCATAACGGTTGTGGAGTCTTCGGGCAGAATAATTGTAAATTTATCAGACTCTCGGCCGAGTGCGTAACTGCCAAGTACATTATAAGCGAGAGCCAACTCACCGCTCTCAACGGCATCAATCATATCTGATGAACAGCAGTATAGTTTTGTGTTTAAAGATCCCATTACTTCGGTTAACCGCCAGTAAGTTTCTGAGGCCCGTGCATCTTGAGTTGCAAACAAATATCCAAGTCCTGAAGTTCTTACATCATAGGTTCCCAACCTTTCTTTAAAGATTGAAGAATTATTTCTTAAAAGACTTATAACTTCTTGCCGATTTTTTGGTTTGGGTAGGTTTTTAAAAATTTCATTTGAAATTACTATTGCTGCCGGTTCTTGAGTAAATGCGAAAACTCTATTGTTCCAAGTGGACCAGTCTGGGATCGTATTATTGATTTTAGGAAAGTGAGTTACTGCATAGCCATCATTGACGAGTTTGGTTTGTAAATCCATCGCACTCGAAATGACTAGGTCAAACTTATGATCTCCATTTTTGATTTCTTTAAATAGTTCTGTAGAACTGGCTACAATATAGTTAATGGCAAAATTTGGATATTCTTCCAAAAATGAATTTATCATTGGAGCAAAAAATTCTATATCAGCAGTCGATAGAATTTGTATCTTCACTTCAGCATCATTTTTTCCAAAAAATTTAGAATTTTCTATATCAAGTGAAAACGCTTGTAGTGGCGCAAAAATTAAGAACAGGGTAATGTAAATGTAACGCATGCTCCACCTTCCTCAGTATTTGATATAGTTATATTGCCTCCGTGAGCTTCCACAACATCTTTGGCTATTGTTAACCCAAGGCCTGAACCCACTATACCCTTTGTATTTTCTCCGCGCGTGAACCTATTTGTGAGTAAAGCGCTGTTCTCGGGAAAACCCTCTCCACTGTCCAAAATTTCAATGATACAATTTTGACTGATATCCTTGACCGTTACTGTGATGGTATCGTTCTCGGAACAATATTTTAAAGCATTATCTAGCACATTATGAAGGGCATTTTGTAGCAATATTGAATCGCCTATAACCCTACAATTTTGGATACTATTACTTTTAATTTGAATACCCTTTAAGTCATACAAAGGTGATATACGGTCTATTACATCCTTTATTAAAAATTGAACTTCTATTTCATCTTCACTCAAATTATCTAGTCGGAAGCTAACCATGGCATGGTCTAGTAACTGGCCTGCCGTGCGAGAGCTATCATCAATGGCATTAAGTACCTCTAATAACTCTGCCTTAGACTTTTTTGTTTTTGCCTCTCTTAATAGTATTTCTGTACGTGTTCTTACGACAGCAAGTGGAGTGCGTACTCGGTGTGCTGCTTCTGCTATAAATTCTTCTGATCTTTGAAGTGATAGTTTCAGTCGTGTCATGAAGTTATTTAATGAATTTACTAAAGGTACCATTTCAGATGGAACAGGAGCTGATACAGGTCTTAACTCGTCTGGGCCTCGCCGCGATACAGACAATGTTAGGCGGTTCAAAGGTTTGATTGTGCTCTCTGCAATCAAAAAGGCCAGTATTGCTGATAAAACAAAAAACCCAAATCCTACGCCTAGAGCAATACTTGAAATATTCCTCAAAACTTTGATCTGTCCGTTTAGGGTTTGTGCAACAGAAACAAATACTTCATTTTTACCAATTTGTCTTTTTACAGTTACTATACGTACGTCAACGTCGAACAGAGTTCCAAAAGAAAATACTGGTACCATGGCAGTATTAGTTTGCAGCTTAATTAATTCGGGATATCCGGTTAATAGATTGGAATCTAAATAAATAGCGTAAAAAACACGTTCGTCAGTCACACTATCTAACATTGATAATGATGAATAAGGCATATCAACATCAGTTTGGCCATCAACCAATTTTACTCCATCTAAGATAGACACAGCAGATGCTGCTAGTATGTTGTCCTGACTTTCTTGTGCGGCTTGTCTCGCAACTGACTGAACAACAAAGTATAGTAAGAAAGCAAGTGTTGCTGAACCCATAAGGAGAAGAAAAACTAGTCTTCTTCGTATTGAACTTTGAAGAGGGAAATTAATCATGGAGTTTCCAACTTATAGCCCAACCCTCGAACGGTAGTAATTTTTACATTAGTTTCGGCAAGATGTTTTCTTAACCTCAATATATAAACCTCAATAGCATTTTCTGTTACATCAACTTCGAGAGGGAAGAGTTTGTCTACAAGGTTTGCCTTTGAAAAAATTTGACCCGGGTGACGAAAAAAAACTTCGAGAAGTCTTATCTCTCTAGCGCGTAATTGAATTGACCTCGATCCTGTCATCAAAGTCCCCGAATGCGAATCAAAAGCAACATCTCCAAACTTTATTTGATTCTGAGCTTCTCCCGATCTACGCCTTAAAACTGCGCGACAACGAGCCTCCAATTCATTAAAATCGATTGGTTTAACCATATAATCGTCAGCTCCCAGATCTAGAATAGTGACCCGATCTGATATTTCTGAACGTGCCGTTAGCACTATTACGGGAGTCGTATTTTTTTGTTTTCTATGGTTGAGTAAAAAATCTCTGCCATCGCCATCGGGCAGCATAATATCTAATAAAATCAAATCATAAGATGATACTGACAAATAGTGATTTGCAATTCCTAAACTCTCTGCTTGATCAACGACATGTCCATCTAAACTTAATCTTTCTGATACGGCTGAAGATAAGTTCTGATTGTCTTCTATCAGTAAAAAACGCATTCAGGTAAGCCCAGTAATTTTGGTGTAAGGTTGGTGTCAGGTTGATAATTCATATCTATCATTGATGAGCGTTAAATTATGCTTTTGTCAAACGGGAGGAAATAAATGACAATATTCAATTTCACGCGGCGAGCGGCTATTGCTGCTTCTGCTGCTCTTATGATCGCTGGTCCAGCATACGCAGGTGGGCATCAAGTGGTCGAAAGTATCCACTTTTTAATCCCCGGTGGAGCAGGTGGTGGTTGGGATGGAACCGCAAGAGGTACCGGTGAGGCACTCACAGGTGCGGGGCTTGTTGGTAGTGCATCCTATGAAAACATGTCTGGTGGTGGTGGCGGTAAGGCCATTGGCTACCTTATCGAAAATGCTGATAGTTCGCATGGCACTCTAATGGTGAACTCAACCCCTATCGTTATTCGATCTTTAACAGGTGTTTTCCCACATAATTTTCGTGATCTAACACTAGTTTCTGGAACAATTGGAGACTATGCAGCTCTCGTGGTGAATGCCGATAGTAACTTAAATTCAATGAGTGACTTGATAAGTGCTTATGATGCAGATCCTTCTGGGACAGCAATAGGCGGTGGATCAGTACCTGGTGGCATGGATCACCTTGTAGCGGCAATGGTCATGGAAGCAGCAGGAAAAGATGCTTTGAATGTAAAATACATTCCATATGACGCTGGTGGTAAAGCCATGGCTGCGTTGCTATCTGGTGAAATTAAAGCTCTGTCAACTGGCTTTTCTGAGGCAGTAGCAATGGCACAAGCTGGGGAAGTAAAAATCTTAGGTGTTACTTCTGATGCGCGTGTTGATGCATTTGCAGATGCTCCGACAATGAAAGAACAGGGAATAGACACAAATTTTGTTAACTGGAGAGGGTTTTTTGCAGCTCCTGGTTTGCCAGCTGATAAGTTAGCTGCCTATCAAGACGCAATTGCTAAGATGTATGATACACCAGAGTGGGAAGCTGTTAGAGCTCGAAACGGTTGGGTAAATATACATAACCCAGGTGACAAGTTCCAAACTTTTCTTGAAGGTCAGGAAAAAGTTATTGGCGATCTTATGAAAAAATTAGGATTTTTGTAAGTTTACAGTAATCTTGTTGACGGCAGTTCTACTGCCGTCAATTTTTTTTGGGTGAGAGCGCATGCAATTAGATCGTTGGATCGCATTTTTTATTTTGTGTATTAGTTTAATCTATGGGTATGCAGCATTTTTCACTATGGATGAACTTTTAGCACCATTCATGAGGCGCAACCCAATATGGCCAAGCACATTTCCCAAAATTCTATCTGTTTTAGCGGTTGTGACATCGTTTGTAATTTTATTTAGGATTGAGCGTCCTATTGAAAAGAGTTCTTCTACTGACATGGATCTGAGTGAGCTCAAAAACTATAAGATAAAAGAAGCAATTATTTTGCTAGCGTTAATGGTAGCCTATGCTTTGCTTTTGAGGCCAGCAGGTTTTTTGCTCTCAACTATTTCATTTCTTAGTTTGGGTGGTGTAGTTTTAGGTGAAAGAAAAATTTATTTTCTAATTCCTATAACAGCTCTTGCGACGTTAATAATTTGGTATTTGGTTCAGGGTGTTTTAGGAATTTTTCTGAGACCTTTACCGTTTTTTCTTTGATGGGAAATTAAGATGCTCGAAGGTTTGTTGATTGGTTTAGGGGCTGCATTTTCATTCCAAAACATTGTTATGGTAATTCTCGGATGCCTAATTGGGACATTTATTGGGATGCTGCCAGGTCTTGGCCCCATGTCAATAATAGCGATCATGATACCCGTTGCGATTACCATTGGAGATCCTTCGGCTGCATTAATTTTGCTAGCCGGCGTTTATTATGGAGCTATCTTTGGTGGATCAACATCCTCCATTTTATTAAACGCACCGGGTGTTGCTGGCACAGTTGCAACGAGTTTTGATGGATACCCCATGGCGCGTCGAGGACAGGCTGGTAAGGCGTTAACCGTTGCAGCCATAGCGTCATTTGCAGGTGGAACAATTGGTGCTGTCTTATTGATGATATTTGCACCGGCTCTCTCAACCGTCGCTCTACTGTTTCACTCTGCCGAATACTTTGCACTAATGATTGTTGGCTTATCTGCAATTGCCGCATTTGCGGGCAGTGGAAATGTAGCAAAAGCAGTTTTAATGACTTTATTAGGCCTGATGATGGCAACGGTTGGAGAGGGTGCTCTTTTTAATATGCCCAGGTTTACAATGGGTTTGATGGATCTCCAATCTGGGTTTAGTTTTATCACTCTTGCTATGGCTATGTTTGCTTTACCAGAGGCTATATTTTTAGTAATGAACCCGGCTCGTTCTGTACAAGGCGGAAATAAAAACGACATAAAAGACCTGCGTATTTCTCGTGAGGAGGGCCGTCAGATTGCGCCTGTTATAGGAAGGCAATCTATCCAAGGGTTTTTTATAGGTGTTTTGCCTGGGGCTGGCGCAACAATCGCATCATTTTTGGGTTATGCGGTAGAGCGCAATCTTGCTCCAGAAAAAGAGCAAAAAGAATTTGGAAAAGGTTCAATTAAAGGTTTAGCAGCTCCAGAGACTGCTAATAATGCAGCTTGCACAGGGTCCTTTGTACCTTTGCTTACGCTGGGTATTCCAGGGTCAGGAACTACAGCTATTTTATTGGGTGCATTAATTGCCTTGAATGTAACTCCTGGACCGAGACTTATGTCTGATAGTCCAGAAATATTCTGGGCGGTCATCGTATCAATGTACATCGGTAATATTGTTTTGTTGATCTTAAATTTACCATTAATTCCATATATTGCGAAAGTACTTACAATTCCCAGAACCTATTTAATTCCATTTATTTTATTTTTCACACTAATGGGTAGCTACATAGGGCAAAACAATTCGACTGAGTTATTGATTTTAGTTGGTTTCGGTGTGTGTGCTACCATTTTGAAGTTTGCTGATTATCCTTTGGCTCCTCTATTAATAGGTTTTATTTTGGGAAGTATGCTAGAAGATAATTTTTCTCGTTCAATGCAATTGTATGATGGTGTTGGTTTTATCTTTGAAAGGCCAATGACTTTAGGTTTGATTATTTTAGCAATGGTTCTGATTGTTTTACCAAGTCTTAGGTCTAGATTTTCAAAAAAAATTGGTGGTGATATCGCTGAAGGTGACTGATTTTTTGATATCTTAGTATTCCGAACGAAGTACTGATGACGTGCTCGCGCGCATGGCTCTTAAAGAAAAGTACAAACTTGCGAAAACATTTGCAAATATACCACCAAGGACAACGGCAAATGCATTAAGCCACATTATCGTATACTCTGTCCCCATTACATAACTGCATACTGCCCATGCTCCTACAACGCCAATTAATAATGCAACTGCACCAGCCACCCCACCAAGTAAGATTGATCGAAGTGCAAAGCTAAATATAATAGATGCAGTACTTGCGCCTAGTGCTTTTAGAATAGCAGCTTCGTATTTACGTGCTTTTTCAGTGGATGCCGCTGTCCCCACTAAAACTAAAAATCCTGTCAAAATTGTTGTGGTCGCTCCATATAAAACTACGGAAGAAATAGAAGAAAGAATATTAGAGACTTGAGCAATTGCTTCTTTAATTCTTACAGCAGTAATATTAGGAAATTTGCTGGCAACTTTTCGCAGCAACTCAGCTTCAGCTTTTGGATCTGCATAAACTGTTGAAATAAAGGAATGAGGAGCATTTTGTAACGCATGAGGATTCATTGACATTATGAACCCTATTCCTGCGGTAGAAAAATCAACGTCTCTAAAGCTAGTTATGGTCGCATTAATATCGCGACCCATGATATTGACTGTCAGTTTATCCCCAAGAGATAAGCCCATTTCTCTGCCTTCTTCTTCAGCAAAACTTATTTGAGCAGGTCCCTCATAGCCCGGCTCCCACCAAACACCTTCAGTGATTTTACTTCGTTCAAGTGGTTTGCTTGAGTAAGTGAGCCCGCGGTCACCTCTAAGAACCCAATGATCCCCTGCATACTCTTTTGCAGGCATACCATTGATCCGCGATATTATTCCTCTAATCATGGGAGCTTCATCAAATGAAGTCACATCTTTATCGGTTTCCATAATTTGACGGAATTCTGGCATTTGGGACTTTTGGATATCAATAAAAAAATATGAAGGTGCCACATCAGGTAAATCCTGTTGGATTGATGTTCTAATATTTCCGCCGATTTGCCCAATACTAGATAGTACGGATAGACCAATTCCTATTGATAAGATGACAATAATAGCACCTTCTTTTGGGCCCGTAATTGCTGAAAGTGCCCATCTCAATTTAGGATTAAATCTTAATTTTATTCTAATTTTTTGAGTGATTATCCTGATTACAGCAGCGACTAGAATTAAGCAGAGAAAAGCAGAGCTAATGGCTAAAGCGGTCCAAAGCGTGAGTTTTATTGATCCTGTAAAATAAGAGGCTAAAGCAATTAAAAAAAGTATACATCCTGAAATAGTAGCAAGATATACAAATCGAGGAAGTTTATAATTAGCTTCCGTTTCATTTCTGAATAACTCGGAAGACTTAACGTTCTCAATGCTAGATAAAGGCCATAACGAAAAGGTTATAGCAGTCACTAATCCATAAATGATTGCCTCAAAAATTGGTTGAAAATAGATACCTATTTTTACTGGTATTGGAATGGTGTCTGTGATCCAGTTTCCGAGTAAAAAAGGACCAATACTCCCCAAACAGACCCCTATTAAAATACCTAAAGAAGAAAAACATAATATTTGGATAAAGTAAGTCTGAAAAATAACATTATTTGATGCACCTATACTCCTGAGTGTCGCTATTGTAGCCGTTTTAAGAAGTAAATAGCTTCTAACTGACGCTGCAATTCCAACGCCACCAACGATCAATCCCGATAATCCAACTAATACTAAAAAAGTTTCTAATCTTCTGACAAACTCACTGATGCCGGGAGCAGCATTTCGTGCATCTTTCCAACGCATGCCGGTTGTTTCAAACTGCTCTGCAGCAGTTTTTGACACTGAATCTAAATTTATATTTTCTTTCAGATCTAGCCGATATTTGGTTGAAAAAAGTGTCCCAGGTGTGAGGAGGCCTGAGTCCTCTAGGTCGGTAGTATAAACAATTGTTCTCGGCCCCAACCCAAAACCGTCGCTACCATTATCAGGAATAGTTTCAATCACACCTCCAAGGTAAAATTGTGTCTGACCTAATTTAAAAGTATCACCAAGCTTTAAATCTAAACGGTCTACTAAAATTTTTTCGATAACTGCTCCTGGCAATCCTTTTCTTTTTTGTAATGCGTCAGAAAAAATTATATTGGAGAAAAGATTTACTTCACCCATTAGAGGATAATTTTCATCCACGGCTT
>Ga0255743_10001510_pt1 | contig 19986 bp, 17 predicted proteins | sample 101ome_19_FD_179950 | JGI IMG/M metagenome (GOLD analysis project Ga0255743, IMG submission 179950) | Coastal salt marsh microbial communities from the Groves Creek Marsh, Skidaway Island, Georgia - 101405AT metaG (version 2) | ecosystem: Environmental > Aquatic > Marine > Intertidal zone >... | reverse complement strand
GCACCAAATATTCTGGTGAATTATTGACAGCCCAACGATTGGCAGTCATTTAGCGAAAACCAATCATCGAAGCCTCGATTGAAAATTTTTTTGCCCGTAAGCAATCCTCTATCCCATTCAAAAAAAGGTGGAAGGGGATATAAGGACTCCGAGTCGGCATGCCCGCACCTCGACACGAAAGTTGGCAACGCGCCCACAACCTATTTCAATTAACGCTCAAACCGAGATTCAGGCGGATTTTATTTCCTGCGGTAGCCGCTGTGTTGATTGTTGGTGCCGGTACTTTCCTCTTGCTACAACCTACGTCAGAGCAGAAAGACACTACTGGGGAGACCACTAACTCACCCATCGGTCCCACCACTATTGATTTTCCCCCTATTCCAGACGCTGTTCGGTTACCTAGTGACCCGCTAACCGCATCAAATCCGATTGAAGCCGAAACCAAGATTGTTAAAGGGGATACTCTATCAGCAGTGTTAAAACGTATGGGGGTTTCCAATGACGAAGCCGCTCTATCGATAAAAGCACTGAGAAAAGTGTATGACCCCAGAAGCCTTAGAAAAGGCGATAAAGTTACGCTTAGTCTCTCCTCAGATTCTTCCAATGGCCCAGAGGGGCGCCTTTTAGGACTACAGATTGCCGAAGATTTTGATCGAATAGCAGGAGTTGCCCTATCATTGGAGGGCAAATTTGAGGCGTATGAGATTGTCAAATCTCTTGATAAGAGCCTTGGCCGTGGAAAAGGAAGCATAAATAGTAGTCTATTCGAGGATGGCGTAAAGAGCGGTATACCAGCTGGTATAATGGTCAATTTTATTCGACTCTTCAGCTTCGACATTGACTTTCAGCGCGATATACAATCCGGCGACCAATTCGATGTCTTGTTTGATCAATTCATCGATTACGATGGTTCAGTAGTTAGCTCAGGCGATATCCTATATGCCTCACTAACCACAGGAAAACGCACTTTAGCGCTTTACAGATATGAGTTTACTGACGGGCGGGCTAATTATTTCAATGACAAAGGCCGCAGTAATAGAAAAGCCTTATTGCGGACACCGATTGATGGAGCTCGAATTTCATCTGGTTTTGGTCGTCGCAAGCATCCGATTTTGGGATATTCGAAGATGCATGCTGGCGTTGATTTCGCTGCGCCATCAGGAACACCGATAAGAGCTGCCGGAGATGGAGTAATCAGACGAGCAGGCTGGAATGGAGGATATGGACGATATGTTCGCATTCGGCACAACAGTATTTATCAAACTGCTTATGCCCACATGCGCCGCATTGCTAAGGGGATAAAGGCTGGTGTTCGCGTACAACAGGGTCAAATTATAGGCTACGTCGGCTCCAGCGGCCGATCTACAGGTCCCCATCTCCACTACGAAATCCTCAAACAAGGACAACAAGTAAATCCACGAAAGGTTAAATTTCAGAGTGCCGAGGTTCTCGCTGGAGATGACCTAGCAAAATTCAAAAACTCTCGTGAAAGAATTTCTAAACTCTTGGTTGCAGACATAAACACAAAAAGTTTGAGTGATTAAAGGTTCAATTCCACAGCAGATATTTAGCCAGTCTTTTTTAACCGACTTTCAAAAACCAAAAATTATGCAATTCTGATGGACTGATACGCAGCTAGCGCGCGCATCCGCGCTGCACCATGTTCAACGATAGGATTAGGGTAATTCTCTCCGAGGTTTATGGAAGCTTCCTCTAGCTGGCTTGTGCTGGCTTTCCATGGAGAATGAATCAGTTTGTTTGGTAATTTTGCTATCTCTGGGATCCATCGTCGGACGTACGCTGCGCTAGCATCAAATTTTTCCCCCTGCGCAATTGGATTAAATATTCGAAAATAGGGTGCTGCATCAGCTCCTGACCCAGCCACCCATTGCCAATTTGACGGATTGCTTGCTGGATCGGCATCAATCAGAGTGTCCCAAAACCAAGCCTCCCCTTGCCGCCAATCTATCATGAGGTGTTTGGTCAGGAAGGATGCCACAATCATTCTGACCCGGTTATGCATCCAGCCTGTTTCCCATAATTGTCGCATCCCAGCATCAACTATTGGGTATCCCGTTTCTCCCTTTGCCCATGCACTAAAGCCAATTTTGTCAGTACGCCAAGGAAAGTTATCAAACTTAGGTTGGAAATTTGAGGTGGCTAAATCATCAGCATAAAAGAGTAAATTATGGCAGAAATCTCGCCAATACAGTTCGCGTTCAAAGGCTTCAAAATCACTATCTAAGTCCCCATTTGCTCGGTCCCTTGCAATTGCAGCTGCAAAGCGGGCCTGCCTTGGACTGATTTCCCCAAAGCGGAGATGCGGTGAAATCCCAGACACATTAAATACCGAAGGAAAATTCCGCCCCTCAGAGTAACCTTTCAATCCTTCCTGGAGAAAGAGTGAAAGACGATTTTGAGCTGCCTCATCTCCATGAGACCAGTTTGCGCGCAGGCCACTGGCCCAGTCTGGCTTCGTTGGAATTAGACCCCAATCTTCTAAAGTATCTCCAACTGTCACTGAAGACTGCCATTTTTGTGCAGCTACAGGCACGCCTGTTGGTTGCAGCTGATCAGCGGATGCACGAGCGGCTTTATAAAAGGGCGTGAAAACTTTGTACCAGCCACCAGTCTTGGTCTTTACCTGCCATGGCTCTGCAATCAGAGAACCATTCCAACTCCTCACTTCAACGCCAGAATTCTTCAAAAGGGCCATAACACCTTTATCGGTAGCTATAGCCGCGGGCTCGTAACGTCTATTCCAAAAACAAGCACCCACTCCGAGATTATCTACAAGTTTGGGCAGGATATCCTTGCTCGAACCACGCATCAAAATCAGTGGAACATTAATGGTATCCAAGGCATTTCGAAGCGCATCCAATGCCCCATGTAATTTCCATGAGGCCGCCGCACCTAGAGGCCGAGCACCATCACTTTCCGTTTCTAGCACATACAAACCTAAAACTGGGCGCCCAAGATTGATGGCAGCAGAGAGCGCGGGATTATCACTGATCCTTAAATCATTTCTAAACCAAACTAGAGCGGGACCAGCGGGTTTCATTCATCTTCTCCTAAAATCAGCCCATGAAATTTTAGATGCGAAATGCGCATACCCCATAGACCTTTGATAGTTATTTCCCTGAAACGGAAGTGTGTAAAATATTTATTAAAAGCAACCTGAAGTGATGCATATCGCTATACTTGCAGCCCTCTCGACCGTTTAATTGCAAAAGAACAAGAAGCTAATTGAAAAAAGATGCCTTGGCGGTTTAACCTACGCCGAAATGATTATTCCATAGAACCGGTTAAGCGGAAAAAAAATTCAGGAGGAATGCGCCTTATGGCTGATGGTATGCTGGAAAACAAAGTGGTCCTTGTTACAGGCGCTGGACGTGGTATCGGAGCTGAAGTAGCAAAACTGGCTGCCGCCGAAGGCGCTAAGGTGGTTGTAAATGACCTTGGTGGAGACGTAGGCGGCAGTGGTGCAGACAGCACCCCTGCTCAAGAGGTGGTCGCGGCTATTGAGTCAGCTGGAGGTGAAGCAGTCGTTAACGGTGATAGTGTTGCGGACTTTCAAGCTGCCAAGGCAATGGTTAAACAGGCTGTCGATACGTTCGGCCAAATTGATGCAGTGATAAACGTCGCAGGGATCCTACGAGACGTTATTTTCCATAAAATGACGCAGGATGATTGGAACGCTGTAATTAACGTCCACCTGAAAGGAACCTTTAATGTTTCCCGCGCTGCAGCTGATTATTTCCGCCAGCAAGAGTCGGGAGCAATGGTGCATTTTACCTCAACTTCCGGACTGATTGGCAACTTTGGCCAAGCCAATTATTCCGCGGCAAAACTTGGGATCATGGGCCTATCTAAATCAATAGCCCTGGATATGGCTCGCTTCGGAGTGCGTTCTAATTGCATGTCCCCGTTTGCTTGGAGCAGGATGATTGGAACGATCCCTTCCAACACACCGGAACAGGAAGCGCGTCTTGCAAAAATTAAGCGTATGACGCCTGCGCAGATTGCTCCAATGTGCGTCTACTTGGTCTCAGACGCCGCAAATGAAATGGGGGTCACCGCACAAGTTTTTGGCAGCCGTATGAACGAGCAAATTCTTTTTGGTCAGAACCGTCCCATTCGATCTGTTCATCGTGCGGAAGGGTGGACACCTCAAACGATCCATGAGGAAGGCATGCCAGCTCTAAAACCGAGTTTCATCCCGAACGATCGATCAGCAGATGTCTTTTCCTGGGACCCAATTTAATTGGTCCAACCAAAAGACTGAAACAAACGAAACTTACAGCAATTGTTAAAAGGAACCGGACTCATGGCAGACGGTGTTCTCGAAGGTAAAGTAATTCTTGTGAATGGAGCAGGTCGCGGCATTGGAGCCGAAATTGCTAAACTTGCAGCTCATGAAGGCGCAAAAGTTGTGGTGAATGACTTAGGTGCAACAGTGGATGGACGGAGTGATGCAGACATTGGCCCGGCTCAACAAGTAGTGAATGAAATCGAAGCCAACGGCGGAGAAGCTGTTGTTAATGGCGGCGATATTTCAAATTGGGATGATGCTCAGGCCATGGTTGCACAAGCCGTGGATGAGTTTGGTCAGCTCGATGGCGTGGTAAACGTAGCCGGTATTTTACGTGACGTTATTTTTCACAAAATGAGCGAAGATGACTGGGATGCTGTCATTAATGTACACCTTAACGGATACTTTAATGTTGCCCGAGCCGCAGCCGAAGTTTTTCGAACACAAGAATCAGGGGCAATGGTTCACTTCACTTCCACTTCAGGCCTAGTTGGCAATGTAGGCCAGGCAAACTATGCCGCTGCAAAGCTTGGAATTGTTGGTCTTTCGCAATCTATTGCTCTAGACATGGCACGCTTTGGAGTCCGTTCAAATATCGTTTCTCCATCTGCATTTACACGGATGATCGAAACTATTCCGATTAAAGGACCCGAAGGTGAGGCACGGCGTCGACGTCAAGAAGCAATGACGCCGCAAAAAATTGCCGCCCCATCCGTATATCTTCTGTCTGACTTAGCCCATGACATTACAGGACAGATATTCTATGTCCGCTCTAACGAGATCATGTTGATGAGCAAAACCAGACCCATCCGCACGATCCACCGCAGCGACGGCTGGACACCGAAGAACATACATGAACATGCAATACCGGCTCTCAAACCTCACTTTTCGCCAAATGAGGCTTCACCCCAATATTTCGTTTGGGATCCTGTTTGAAGGCGCATTAAAACTCCTTTGGTGTAGTGTCCTAGCCTCCACCATTAGCCTAGCAATTTGCACTGTAGCGCGTGCCGAAAATTCTTCAGCACGCGCTCACTTAGGCTATTCAATGAAGCATCCACTCGTGAAGGCGGGCTGGTATAGCTTTTCCGAAAAGTTAAAGACGGAGGAAGACGCACCCAAACTCAAGGTGTTTCTAAATGGCCCTGCTGGAGACGATTTCTCTGCGATTGAAAACTTGGCTCGTGGCCACTACCAATTTGGCTCAGCCGCACTTCCATCGTTTCCAGAAACTTTCCCGCATGCTGCCTTATTGGCGGAGATGGGACTTGTTGGTGGGGGGAACGAACTCGCAGCTACCGCGGCAATTACCGAATTACTAGCAATCCAATGCAAGCCATGCGCTCAAATATTCGATAAACAGGGAATTGTATTTTTAGGTGCTTATGGTGCAGCACCGTTCGTGATACTCTCATACGATGCACTTAACACCCCATTGGCCTTTCAGGAACTTACCACACTCACGCCGGGTACAGCATGGGACCGCCTGATCATTTCTCTCGGCGGAAAGGTAACTCAGGATTTTAGCGATGCAGGCGATCTATTCGCCAGGGGAGAAATCAGCGCTGCAATTGCAACACCCCTAGAACTATCCAACCCCGCAGTTAAAGCTCAAACTCGGAATATTTTATCCGCTCCACTTGGCGCCTTTCGTGGAGGTGGGGCCTTTCTTGCATCGGCATCTTATTGGCGACAGCTGTCTGCTGAAGCGCGAGGTTCGATCTTGAATGCATTGCCCAGCGCCATTGTAAGCACTTCAATCGAATACAAACGGATTTCAGACCTTGCTATTGAAGAGGCCAAGGCTGAGGGGCTGATAGTTAGCCAAGCTACTCAGGACCTCGCCGCCAAGATCCACCAACATGCTGAAAATGATCTTTCTGCCATCATCCAAACTGCTGAAAACCGTTTTGGACTAACCAACGCTTCTGAGTTTGCGAGCCAATTTTTGTCCCTAAATCAGAAATTCGAAAAACTGCTTGCCAAAACACAAACTGAGGAAGAAGCCGCTCAAATTCTCAAAGCTGAGATTTTTGACCAATTGAAGCGGTCTAAATATGGCTCGGCTCCAAAAGAATAAGCCTCAATCTGACAGCAGTTTTGGATGGGACGGATTGACTCAGAGACTCTTTTCGCTAGGGTGTCGAGCAACCTGGGTGGTGGGAATCCCCATTAGCCAGCATAAATTTCCAGGGAGGAATAACTTGATGCTTGGACTCCGAGCTCTTACAGCAGCATCTGTAGGTGCTGCCGCTGTTCTGGCGGCAGGCTTTGCAGCTGCTGATGGCCATGGCGACAAGCCAAAATACGGCGGCCATTTCACATACGTAATTCCATCAAAGGCCCCACCAAGCCTTGATGCGCATAGGGAAACAACTTACGGGGTAATTCATCCCGTTCGCCCTTATTACTCTACACTGCTTCGTGTAAACCCAGCCGACCCAAGTTCAGACGTATACGTCTGTGACCTTTGCTTGGGCGATGTGCCAGAGCCAACAAATGGCGGCAAAACTTACACTTTTAAGCTTAAATCAGGTGTGAAGTTCCATGATGGCACTCCACTTACTTCAGCAGATGTCAAAGCAAGTTTTGACAAAATCATCTTCCCACCTGAAGGTGTCTCCAGCGCTCGTAAAAGCTTTTACATGATGGTAGATTCGGTCACCACGCCGGATGCTTCTACGGTCGTCTTCAACCTGAAATACGCTTCTTCAGCGTTTATCCCAGCGCTCGCTGCACCCTACAACTTCATTTATTCAAAAGCGAAGTTGGATGCAGATATTCACTGGTACGAAAAGAATATTCTTGGCTCAGGACCATTTATTCTTGATGAATATCAGTCGGGTGCTCAAATCACCGGCACCAAGAACCCAAATTACTATCTTAAGGGTCTACCTTATCTTGATAGAATCACGGGTGTCTTTGCTAACAAAGAGTCGATCCAAGTTCAGGCTCTCCGAGGCAACCGAGCCAGTGCTCAGTTCCGCGGTTTTCCACCAAAGACACGTGACGACCTAGTCAAAGCTCTCGGTGACAAGGCTACTGTTCAAGAAACGGATTGGAACTGCGTTCTTCTCGCTACACCAAACCACTCTCGCAAGCCTTTTGATGACGTCCGAGTGCGTCGTGCTCTAACCCTTGCCCTGGATCGCTGGGGTGGATCAGAATACCTGTCAAAAATTGCAATCGTGAAAACTGTTGGCGGTATTGTCTATCCAAAGAGCAAGCTTGCGGCGACAAAAGAAGAATTGATGCAGCTGGACGGCTATAAAGCTGACCTAGAGGCTTCACGGGCTCGTGCACGTGAGCTCCTCAAGGAAGCTGGCATCGATCTCTCTAAAACCTACACATTGAACAACCGTGCCGTAGACCAACCTTATAAAGTGGTAGGTGTATGGTTGCTTGATCAATGGCGCCAAATCGGACTTAACTTTGAACAACAAGTTAAGCCTACTGGACCGTTCTACGCTTCTCTTCGTGAGAAGGGGGACTTTGATGTTTCGATTGACTTCAACTGTCAATCAATCGTCAATCCTCCGATTGATACGTCCAAATATTTGTCTTCAGACATCAACCCAGCCAACTACAGCCGGGTTGTCGATCGTAAAATGGATGAGCTTTACAACGACATGTTGCTTGAAGCTGATCCAGCGAAGCAACGTGTGAAGATGCGTACGTATGAAAAATACGTTCTTCATGATCAGGTGACACAGATGATTACACTCTGGTGGTTCCGTACAACTGTTCACCGCTCTCACTTCAAAGGCTGGAAAATTAGCCCCAGCCATTACTTAGGTCAGGCACTCGATACTGTGTGGCTTGATCCTGATGCGGATAAGTAATATCTGCTTTTAAATGCCTTTCAGGCATGAACGCCCGTGAGCCAAAAGGCACACGGGCGTTCCCTTTATGACACTAATTTAGGTCTCTGTTCATGCATAAGTATCTCGTAAAGCGCATGCTGATGATGGTGCCAACCCTGATTGGCGCAGCAATTTTAGTTTTTACACTCATGCACATGATCCCAGGAGATGTTTGCGCTCTCCGTTATGCTGGAACTGGAGGCACGTTTGACGTAAATCAAATCGAGCAGTGCAAAGAAGAATTAGGTCTTAACAGGCCGCTACTTGTGCAATTTTTTGAATGGATTGGCGGATTCTTTATTGGTGATTTCGGTACATCAATGTGGACTGATCGCCCAATCACTGAAGAAATGGGGCCACGTGTTTTGCTCTCTCTTCAGGTAGCCGTTATGGCAACAATCATTTCTATTCTTATCTCTATCCCGCTAGGTACTATTTCGGCGGTTAAACAGAATTCATGGATCGACTACACGGTTAGATGCGTAAGTATAGCCGGAATTGCGATGCCCTCATTCTGGTTGGGCATTCTGATAATGCTAGGACTTTTGGCTGTATCTAATTCACTTCTTGGATATGGATGGATACCTCCAATTCAGTATATCCCGCCCCTTAAAGACCCAATCGGCAACCTTACTCAGCTGATATGGCCCGCCTTGGCAACTGGATATCGATATTCTGCAGTCGCAACTAGGATGACACGATCCGCGTTGCTCGAGGTCCTTCGTGAGGACTACATCCGCACCGCACGCGCCAAGGGTGTTATTGAAAAGTTAGTGGTAAATAGGCATGCCCTTAAAAATTCAATGCTGCCTGTTGTTACAGTTATCGGCATTGAGTTTGCCTTCCTTATGGGGGGGCTGGTTGTTACAGAGCAGGTGTTCAATCTTAATGGTCTTGGGAAGCTATTCGTCGATAGCGTTACCAACCACGACTATACACTAACCCAAGCTCTGGTGATGCTGGTTGCATTCATCTTTGTTGTTATGAACATCGTCATTGACGTGATCTACGCCTGGTTAGATCCACGTATCCGCTATAGCTAAGTAAGGAGAAATTTGGTCATGAACGTCGCAGCTACGACAGTCGACGCCGCTCCTACAGAGAAGACCCTTCTCCAGAAGATCGGTCGGATGGCTCGCCGTCAGCCCTTAGGGGCAGTCTCAGGCATAATGATCTTGATCATGGTATTAGTGGCGCTTTTAGCTGACATTGTTGCTCCACACGATCCTTTAAAGATGAATTTTATCGATCAACTTGCCGCTCCATCAGCAACGTATCTTCTAGGAACCGATGAGCTTGGCCGGGATATCTTGAGTCGTATTATCTACGGGTCACGCACCGCTCTATTTATTGGCTTCGTATCAGCTTTTATTGGCGCAACATTGGGCTTGGTCTTAGGAGTTACAAGCGCTTATCTGGGTGGCTGGTTTGATCTAATTTTCCAACGGATTGTCGATATTTTTATGGCCTTCCCATTAATCATCATGGCGTTAGCCATCGTATCGGTTTTTGGTTCTGGTGTGGGCAATGTGATCATAGCAATTACAATTCCCTTTATCCCTAAATGCGCTCGGGTTGTTCGATCCAGTGCGCTTGCATTGCGTGAAATTCCTTATATTGATGCTGCCCGCGCGTGTGGTTATAGCCATGTACGCATTGTGCTTGTGCATATGGTGCCTAATGTCATGGCCCCTTACCTCATTATGGTAACAAGCTTTGTTGGTCAGGCTATTCTTCTAGAAGCCTCATTGTCTTATCTTGGCCTTGGAGTTCAGGAACCAACAGCCGCTTGGGGTTTAATGTTGCGAGGTGGTGCAGAGCAATTTTTTGAAAGTGCACCCTGGGTAGCAATTTTCCCTGGCCTTGCCATCACTTTAGCCGTGTTCGCCTTCAATCTTTTCGGTGACAGCTTACGTGACGCTCTTGATCCAAAACTTCGGTCCTCGTGAGTGGTAGACCTGATTAGGGGTAATGACGGCTTGTCGCGTTGCGGCTGGTGCGGAACAGACCCTGAATATCAGCGCTACCATGATGAGGAGTGGGGAAGACCGGTTAGAGACGACTACGCACTGTTTGAAAAGCTTTGCTTAGAAGGCTTCCAAGCCGGTCTATCGTGGATCACTATCCTCAAGAAACGCGATCGATTTCGTGAGGTTTTCCATAGCTTTGATCCAGAAAAAATAGCTGGGATGACGAACGAAGATATATCACGTCTTATGCTCGATGCAGGCATAATTAGAAATAGACTGAAGATAGAAGCAACAATCTCAAACGCTCAGGCCTGGCTCAAGATTATGGAATCCGGCAATAACAGCTTTGCCAATTTCATATGGGCATCTGTAGACGGCATAACTAAAATTAATCAACCACAAACAAAAACAGAGGTGCCTAGCAAAACCAAAGAGGCGGAAATACTATCAAAGCGCTTAAAAAAAGCCGGATTTCGCTTCGTTGGCCCCACAATCTGTTATGCTTTTATGCAATCAATGGGACTCGTTAACGATCATATTAAAGGCTGCTGGAAGGCTCCCTAATGCCACATAAGGAGAAACTTGAAGAACTTAAGCGTCGCCGCGAAGAAGCCCGAGCGATGGGTGGCGCGCGCAAACTTGAGGCTCGTCGCAATGCCGGTGTTTTGAATGCCCGCGAAAGACTACACCACCTTTTAGACAATGACTCTTTCTTAGAAGCCGGACTCCACGCGTATTCGATCCGCGAGCAAACAAGAGATAAATCCCCTGCAGACGGTAAAATTGCTGGATTTGGTGAAATCGAAGGTAGGCCAGTGGCTTTGGTTGCCAATGACTTTACTGTTCTTGGTGCCTCCTCATCGCAAGTGAATATGAAAAAGATGGGGCATATGAAGCGCACTGCGCGTGAACGTGGTTTACCTCTAATCCTTCTTGGCGAAAGTAGCGGCGGACGCATGCCAGACCGAATGGGTTCAGCTGGCCGAGCTACAATCGGGCAAGATAGAGAAGAATATCGGCGCACCCGTGAAACCCCATGGGTATCCACTCTGATGGGGCAATCATATGGATCATCTACCTGGTACAGTGTCATTTCAGATGTAGTTTTTGCCCGAAAGGGTGCGGTAATGGCGGTAACCAGTCCCCGCGTAACCTCGTTGGCGATAAGTCAAGAAATTGAACCGGAAGATTTGGGAGGTTGGAAGCTCCATACAGATGTCACTGGGTTAGTAGATAAAGCTTTTGATACCGATGAGGAGGTCCTTGATGCAGTTAAGACTTTCCTTTCTTATCTGCCGTCAAATTCGCAATTACCACCTCCCCGCCAGCAAACGTGGGAAGAAGCCGATCAAAACGAGCTCCTGAATATTCTACCAGAAGAGCGCCGACGCGTTTATGATGCAAGGAAAGCGGTACATACGATTGCTGATTTGGGGAGCGTCTTTGAGCTAAAGGACCGGTTTGGTAAGTCGATTGTTACTGCACTTGCAAGAATTGAGGGCCGTACGGTCGGCTTTATCGCCAACAACCCTCGTTTTCGGGCTGGCGCGATTGATCCCGATGCGTGTGATAAAGCTGTCTCATTTATTGTACTCTGTGACAGCTTCAACATACCGATAATATTTATGGTCGATCAGCCTGGCTTCTATATTGGCCTCGAAGGCGAAAGAAAGCGCGCTCCTGGTAAGATCATGAATTGGATGAATGCTTTAGCCCAGGTTACCGTCCCACGTTTCAGCGTAATTGTACGTAAAAGCTACGGCCAAGCTTATTTAAATATGGGTGGTGGTAGAAATTCAGATGAAGTTTTAGCCTGGCCCACAGCAGACTTAGGATTTATGGAGCCCCGCCTCGCTGTAAACGTTCTACACGGCGTGAAGGAAGATGAAGATCCAGATCGGTTTTCCAAATTAGCTTCAGAATTAGACCGCGGAACCGAAGCTTGGGATCTCGCAGGTCTCTACGAAGCACAATATGTTATTGCTCCGCAGGAAACACGCGAGCATCTCGCCCGGTTACTCACTGTCTACGAGGGCAAACAAGTAGGCGAGCATCTTCTCTCAAATTGGCCGACTACTTTCTAAACAATATCTGGACAGAACAATCCCCCTTCCCCCATTCTTTAGAGTAGTTAGGTAGGTAGGTAGGGATGGTTAGTTATGTCTAATGAGTTCACAATTGTTCCGATGACACTGCATATCGGTGCTGAAATCCGAGGATTGGATCTTTCAAAACCAATTACACCGGAAATCGCGGAAGCAGTTAATGCAGCCTTGATTAAATGGAAAGTCATTTTTTTCAAAGGCCAAAATCTCTCACATGCAGGGCAGGTGTCTTTTGCAAGGTCAATGGGAGAACCGACCATCGGGCACGCGGTTTTTGGCCATGACCCGGACTATCCCGAAATATATTCAGTGGCAAAATTTCGTACTGCCCAAACTCACAGAACTGCAAAAATGCAACGCCCATGGACTGGCTGGCATACTGACCTGACAGCCGCTATCAATCCTCCCAAAGCATCCATTTTACGCGGTGTTACAATTCCTCCATATGGAGGCGACACATTTTGGACCAATCTCGCAGCGGCGTACGAAGGACTATCCGAAACATTTCGTAACTTTGTTGATACCCTGAAAGGCATTCACCGATTTGAACCTCCTGCTGGAGCGAAAATAAATTCAAATTATGACGAGAGCATTCGCCGCCGAGTTATGGAAAGTGAGCATCCTATTGTCCGCATTCATCCTGAGTCAGGAGAGCGGATACTTTTCGTCAGTCCATCGTTCCTAAAATCTATTTCAGGGCTAACCCCAAGGGAAAGTGGGCAAATATTGGAATTGTTATGGGAGCATATTACTCGACCAGAATATACTGTCCGTTTTAAATGGGAGCCGGGCGATATTGCAATGTGGGATAACAGGTCGACTGCACACTTAGCGCCAACAGATATCTTTGAGAGCAATTATGATCGTCAATTGTATCGAGTGACTTTAGTTGGCGATGTTCCCGTCGGAACTGATGGCAAGCAGTCCATCTCCCTACAAGGACAGCCTATTCTGTCCGTTCAAGACGAATTAGCACTACAAGCTGCCAAAGGAAGATAATCTTTTCTATTCATTTGAGCCTTTAATTGCATCAATCATCGCATCCGTAACTTCTTTTGTAGAAGCCTTTCCCCCAATATCTGGCGTTTTTATGCCAGCTGCAGTAACAGTCTCAATTGCGCGCATTAGTCGAGCGGCTGCAGACGGTTCGCCTAAATGCTCAAGCATCTGACAGGCAGTCCAGAAAGTGGCTACTGGGTTAGCAATTCCCTTTCCTGTGATATCAAATGCAGAACCATGAATTGGCTCAAACATGGAGGGGAAGCGGCGTTGGGGGTCAATATTAGCTGTCGGCGCCACTCCAATCGATCCAGCAAGTGCGCCTGCAAGATCAGAAAGGATGTCTGCATGCAGATTGGTAGCAACGATGGTATCCAAACTCTTCGGATCAAGGGTCATTCGCACCGTCATGGCGTCAACTAACATCTTATCCCATGTTACATCGGGGAAGTCCTTTGCTACTTCAGCAGCAATCTCATCCCACATAACCATGCCATGGCGTTGGGCATTCGATTTGGTAACAACTGTCAAAAATTTCCGAGGCCTTTTTTGTGCAAGCTCAAAGGCGAAACGCATAATGCGCTCGACACCAATCCGCGTAAAAATAGCAACCTCTGTTCCCACCTCTTCTGGCATGCCCTTATGGACACGACCACCATTGCCGGCATACTCACCCTCAGAATTTTCACGAACTATTACCCAGTCTAGGTCACCTGGCTGGGCATTGCGAAGAGGTGACTCGACTCCATCTATAATTTTGGTGGGACGCACGTTTGCATACTGGTCAAAGCTCTGACAGATCTGAAGCCTCAAACCCCATAAAGTTATATGATCTGGTACATCGGGTGCGCCTACTGCGCCAAAATAAATCGCATCAAATGATTTTAGTTGGGCCAATCCATCAGATGGCATCATTGCCCCGTACTTTTTGTAATAATCTGTTCCCCAATCGAAGTGGGTTACATCAAAATTAATATCACCTTCACGTCTGGCGAGCGCTTCTAGTACAGCTAGGCCAGCATCAATTACTTCAGGCCCAATTCCATCAGCGGGAATGGATGCAATTTTATAATTACGCATAGAACCACCTATTTTTTAGAGGGTTCTAGGCCACGACTTCTGGCAACACAATGGTCAGAAACGATTTACTGGCAACTTAAGCATGGGTGCTCCATCTTCATCTGTAGGCACCTCACCTGCCCGCATATTGACCTGTAAAGATGGCAAGATAAGAGTTGGCATAGAAAGCGTAGCATCACGTGCAGTTCGGAGTTTAACGAAGTCCTCGCGACTCTTGCCTTTCCCAACATGGATGTTGCTATCTCTCTCCTCTTTGACAGTGGTTTCCCAGATCATTTCGCGAGATCCCCCAGCGCCATAATCGTGGCACATAAACAGACGCAATGAATCTGGTAGAGAAAGAACTTTTTGAATTGAATCGTAAAGCAACCCTGCATCGCCTCCAGGAAAGTCTGCACGAGCTGACCCACTGTCAGGCATAAAGAGGGTATCACCGACAAAGGCTGCGTCGCCCACCACATGCACCATACACGCTGGAGTATGCCCCGGGGTCGATATTGTGAACGCTTTGAGGTCACCTATTTGGTAATTATCTCCGTCTTTAAAAAGGCAATCGAATTGAGAACCATCCCGACGGAATTCAGTTCCCTCATTAAATACTTTGCCAAAGACCTCCTGTATTTCCAGGACCTTCTCACTAATTCCTATCTTACCTCCAAGCCGATCCTGAATATATGGCGCAGCACTGAGGTGATCTGCATGAACATGAGTTTCAATAATCCATTGAAGTTCAAGATCGTTAGATCTTATGTGCTCAATTACACTATCTGCTTGGGCAAAACTAATCCTGCCAGACGCATGGTCGAAATCCATTACACTATCGATAACAGCGCAGGCTTTAGTATCTGGATCACTCACTATGTACGTTACAGTATTGGTTGCCTGATCGAAGAATGAGGTAACAACCGGTTTTACAGTCATGTCTATTGGATATTCAGTCATAAGGCTCATACCTCCAGCTTCGCAGCGCAAAACTATACCAAAATATGATTACCATTTATTCTCTGACAGACAACTTACTTGAGTAATTCAACTGGATATATCATTCATTTAAATATTGACGGCTGGAATTAGTAAACTCTACGTTCAGAGCGAAAAAATACGGCGTTCTTATTGATCTTTTAGGAAAATCATCCATGACCTACGCACATATAGATGTTCGTCCAATTTCTGGCGCACTTGGAGCCGAAATACATGGCGTCGACCTAAGCAAGGACCTCAGTGGAGCCGTAATTGAAGAAATTCGCTCAGCCTGGTTAGAACATCTTGTTATCTTTTTCCGTGATCAAGAGATAACGCCAGCCCAGCAGCTTGCTTTTGCAGAGCAGCTCGGTGAGCCAGTCGAATACCCATTTGTGCAAGGACTCCCCGATTTTCCCACAATCACTCCCATCATCAAGTTGGAGCATGAAAAGGTCAATTTCGGGGGTTTATGGCACACAGATACCACCTACCAACAACGCCCACCGATGGCATCTATGCTTTATGCGTTAGAAGTACCTAAATTTGGCGGAGACACGTTATTTGCCAATTGTTATATGGCCTACGAAACCCTCTCAGAAGGCCTTAAGACAACACTGGAACCACTTATTGGTGTGAATTCATCCACAAAAGGTCGCGTTGTTGATACCCGCGCGGCCAGGATTGCAGACGCACCAAAAGAAGATGCTAAAAAACCTAGAGTTGCTGAGCACCCTGTTGTCCGCGTGCATCCAGAGACAGGTCGAAAAAGTCTTTATGTAAGTTTTGCTCACACCACTAACTTTAAGGGTTGGAGTGAAGCAGAAAGTCAGCCTCTACTGGACTATCTATTCGAACATCAAACGTTACCAGAGTTCACTTGCCGATTTCGGTGGGAGAAGGGTTCAATAGCACTTTGGGATAATAGATGCGCACTTCACAATCCAATTAACGATTATCACGGCCACAAGCGCGTTCTTCACCGTATCACATTCGCAGGTATGGATACTGCTTGAGCTATGTCACTCTCCCAACACAACGATACAATTCGGTTCCTAGTTCTTGATGGTGATGGTATTGGGCCTGAAATCGTCCGGAGCACATTGACTGTGCTAGACGCTGTTTCTGATCATTTTGGGCTGCATTTCTCATTCGAGAAGTTGCCAATAGGCTTTGAAGCACTATCCATTGAGGGAACATCTTTTCCAGAACGCATTATGGCTGCCATTCCAAATTGCGATGGTATTATTCTAGGGCCTGTAGATCATGCCGCTTACCCTCCCCCATCAGAGGGCGGTCTTAACCCCTCAGGCGAACTCCGAAAACGACTAGAGCTTTTCGCCAATATTCGACCTGCATTATCAAGACCAGGTTTTCCGCCACCGTGTGGAAAAAACGTAGACTTGGTAGTAGTTCGTGAAAATACAGAAGGTTTCTATGCAGATCGATCAATGTTCCTTGGCAATGGTGAATTTATGCCAACGCCTGACATTGCAATGTCTCTTCGTAAAATTACTCGGGAAGGCAGCACAAGGGTTGCAGTGGCTGCCTTTGAATTGGCAAGGCGCCGACCTCGTAAGCTTTTAACTGCTGTACACAAAGCCAATGTGCTTCGGATTGGGGACGGACTTTTTCTCGAATGCTGTCGCGAGGTTGCAAAACAGTACCCAGACATCTCGTACGACGAAAAAATTGTAGATGCGATGGCTGCTCTCTTGATTAGAGACTCAAGTCAATTTGACGTAATTGTTACTACGAACATGTTTGGAGATATTCTTTCCGACCAGGCCTCTGAACTTTCCGGCAGCTTGGGCCTTGCTGCATCATTAAATGCAGGTAAAGACGCAGCAGTTGCCCAGGCACAACATGGTTCCGCCCCAGATATTGCAGGACAAGACATAGCAAACCCAAGTTCCTTGATTGGATCTTCGGCAATGCTACTAGGTTGGCTGGGCGAACGGCATAACGATCAAAGACTAATTGAAGCTGCTGAGGCAATAGAGCGAGCCCTTAGTGAGGTCATTGCAGAGCCTGCAAAGCGCACACGTGACCTAGGAGGAAAAGTAGGAACACAGACATTTGCTGCCCACGTGGCAGACACTCTAAGGAACCAAACCTAACCCCTAAGCTGACCTAAGAGCATTTCCTAAATCTGACACTGGCAGCTGGTCCAAATTCAATACTGCCTCGCGGATTTTCTCTGCATGGTCTTCAGCTATCGACATTTTTGCCGAGGCCCTGAATTTTGCACTTACGCCAGCCTCGTCTAACATACGCTCACCCGCACCACTATTGATGGGAACATGGCGGGAGATTGATTTACCGTTGTCTAAGTGAACAGTTAGGCCTCCTGAAAAGTAGGTTGGGAAACGAGTATCGGGGTCTGAAGCACAGGTAACTTTAGCTGTCAGATCTAGAAGTTCAGGGTCAGAAAACGCCTCATCCCGAAGTTCGGCCAAGCCAAAATAGCCCTTAGCCAGACAAGTAGCTATGACAAATTGAGCGCTGAATTTTGCCTCATAGTCAGTCTTAGGAGTCAGCTTGGAAGCTGCAGGTTCAGCGACTATCGGCATTGTCGGCCCAGGCAAATAAGCCTCTACAGACGAGATCTGCCCGACATCAATTTCACGACTTATTTCGATCGCAGCGTCTGCACATCCATGTATAAAATGACATACCGGATATGGCTTGATAGCAGTAACAGCTAATTCCCATCGTTTCCCTAAGTCCGCATCTAACTCATCCGCATCGGTATCTTTTAAATGAGATTGGAAATGGGTTTCAAAGAGCCCAAACTTACCTTCATAAACCCGGCTAGGACCAACAAAACCCTGTTGAGCCAATGTTGCAGCAGTAATACCAGCAACAGCTCCCCAGCCAGGATGAAAACGCTTTGTCCAAGCGCCCTCTTCAAGAAAAACTTGCAGGCCTGCCGCACTACTCCCAGTAACTCCCTGAGCCATGGTTAGTTCATCTGCGTTTAGCCCCATGAGCTTACCCGCGATAATGGCAGAGCTAAAATGAGATGCGACAGCCGTTGCATGATACCCAGCATGATGGAAGGCACCTTTAGCAGCTAGACCAATCCGAATTGATGTTTCCATGCCAGCAACGTAAGCAACCAACATATCTCTACCGCTTGCGCCAACGGCCTCACCAACTGCTAATGCAGCAGGAAGTGTTGCAACGGAAGCATGAATAATTGCACCAAGATGTGTGTCATCAAAGTCAAGCCCATGAAGCAGCATCCCATTGGCTAAGGCTGCATCTCGCGCAGACATTCCATTCTGCTCACCGATGACAGAACACACCCCAGATCCGCCAAGTGCCTTAACCCCTGATATTGCTTTATCTGCGAACGGGTAGGACCTAGCCGCAACACCAACTCCAATGGCATCTAAAATTTGAAGCTTGGCTCTGTGTTTGACTGAATCTGGTATCGCTTCCCAAGACAAATTGGCCGTGAATTCTGCTAATGCTCTGGATTTAGACTTAACATCTGTCATTTTTGCTCTCCAACCTTAACGACCCTGCCAATTTGGAATACGGCGCTCGCTCATTGCTTTGACACCCTCTTTAAAATCTTCGGTCGCACGAAGTCTATCCTGGATTGCGAGTTCATGATCAGTAGCCGCTTTTACTTTCTCTGCTAAGCTGCCACGCATAGTCTTTCGGGTTTCAACAATGCCTAAAGGTGAACACTCAGCTATTTCAGTTGCAAAAGAAATTGCGGTATCTCGCAGATCTTCCATGGGTACAAGGGCATCAACAAGCCCCCACTGGAAGGCCTCCTCAGCCTTTATGCGGCGGGATGTCATAAACATCAGCTCAGCACGATGTTTGCCAATCACTTCTGGCAAAGTCACGGTCAAACCAAATCCAGGATGAAAGCCGAGCCTCGTAAAATTGGCCACGAACCGGGCTTCTGGGCAAGCCACACGGAAATCTGGCATTAGCGCAAGTCCCAGGCCTCCGCCTACCGCGGCTCCTTGCACCGCCGCAACTACAGGCTTGGGCGTTCTAAAAAGCCTCACGGCCTCCACGTAAAGATGATTTCCACTTTTTGTTGCTGAGTCCCCGGCAGATGGTTGAGTAAAGTTTCCACCAGCACAGAAATTCTTTCCCTCGGAGCATAACACTATTGCCCTGCACGCATTATCTGCACCTAAATCCTCAAACGCTGAAGCAAGTGATTCAATCAGGTCATAGCTAAAATAATTGTGCGGAGGACGTCTAATTTCCGCAACAGCTACAAAATTATCTAGTGTTACGTGAAGGTCTCCATATGTTCCGTACTCCGCCATCTTATATCTCCTTAATTTATTACAACTGCTACCACGCTGATTCTAATATCGCCAAGGAATTTGCCACTCTCTCTTCTGGAGAAGATAAATTGGCAGACGCATTAAAATTTTTGACCGTTTCTGCAGCAACCGTAATCAAGTCAGTTTTCTTGATAGGTAAGTCACGGAGGCGGATAGGCATTCCAACCTCTGCATATAGTGCTTCTAAACCATCGGCTATTGCTAATGAGATAGCCAAAGCATCTTTGCCATTCACATCAATTCCAAGTGCTTCAGCTGTCCTGGCGCCCGCATCAGCGGGCGGTGGCTCTGGGAAAAGTCGAATGGTGGAAGCATGTAGGACGCAGGTTGCCTCACCTTGCCCAATAGCTGGGAATTGAAAGTGGAACGCCG
>Ga0255743_10001487_pt1 | contig 20140 bp, 18 predicted proteins | sample 101ome_19_FD_179950 | JGI IMG/M metagenome (GOLD analysis project Ga0255743, IMG submission 179950) | Coastal salt marsh microbial communities from the Groves Creek Marsh, Skidaway Island, Georgia - 101405AT metaG (version 2) | ecosystem: Environmental > Aquatic > Marine > Intertidal zone >... | reverse complement strand
GGTATCTGGTAAAGTCCCAACAACGAGTAATTTAGAACTCGGTGAATTGGCGATAAACACCTATGATGGTAGAATATTCTTCGAAAAAGATTCAGGTACCTCAACCATATCTGAAATACTTACCACAAACACCGAAAATTATATAACAGGTTCTCTCAAATTAAATGGTGCAGTAACTGCATCATACTTTGTTGGTGATGGTTCAAAGTTAACAAATTTACCTACAGCTGATATATCTCAAGTAGCAACTGTAACATCTTCATTTGATAACCAATCTACAATAAATGTTGGACACAACTTCAATTCTAAAAATGTAATTGTATCTGTATATGATAACAACGATAATCAAATTATACCACAAACTGTATCTTTAACAGACCAAAATACCGTACAAGTAGTTTTATCATCTGCTCAAAGTGGATTTGTTGTGGTTGCAAAAGGTGGACATATTGTAAGTGGTTCTGCTAGTGATGCATCTAACTTAAATGGACAACCTGCTTCATATTACTTAGATTATTCTAATCTTAATAACATTCCAAGTGGACTTATATCATCATCCGAACAAATAGATTCTGATTTATTTGATATAGATGGGTTGGTTTCATCATCAACTCAAATTTCTAATTATGGAGTATTTGCAGAATTGAATGGTGATGGTTTAATTAGTGGTTCATCACAACTTAGTGGAAGTACTCTAGATGCTATTACACTTAATGGACCTGTATTCGGTTCAGGTAGTGATTCACCTTATTTTACAGAGGTAAGATATAACAACTCAAATGTAATGAGCTTTAATCAAGTTTATTACGGTAATAGTAACGGTAGTTATTTTAGTAGTGGTGAATATCAAAAGGTTGTAACTATAATACCAAGTGGTAATTCAAATAACTATCAGATTGTAGGTAGAATGACTGCCCAAAATGCAGGAGAAACTCATACAGTTTATTTTAATGCAGCATTAAGAAGTAATACTCTACCAGCTCTAAGCTGGACGGTTAATTACCACGAAGAGTATAATGGAGGTAGATATATTAATCCTCTACTTTGGACAAAACAAACAACTACTGCAGGGTTTATATTAGCATTTGAAACTCTTGGAACAATCTATGGAAATGTAACCGTAGATATGGATGTAATTCCAAGAAGTACAACATTATTAGCTAATGTAACTGTAAACACAAATCAAAGTAGTGAACAATCTTCTGTTGAAAGTGGTTATACTTCAAATGCATTTACTAAAGTTCGTTCTCAACAAGGTACTACTATGGAAGTTTACGGACCTATTTTACCAGATACAACAGAAGTATATGATTTAGGTTCATCATCAAAGAGATTTAGAGATTTATTTTTAAGTGGTTCAACAATTGATTTGGGTGGTACTCTTATTACAAGAGATGATTCAGGAGATATAAACTTTAAAGATTCAGATACACAAGCTCTTAAAAAAGTAGTTGTTAATGAATTACAAATTGGTAGTGGTGCAACTGCAAGAAAAATTAAAGTAGATGGTGATGGTAAAATACAATTTTCTGATAAAGATGATGTTGCAACAGAAGATGATTTAACTTTACCAGGTGGTGTAATTAGTGGTTCTTCACAAATTACAGATTTAACAACTTATAAAGAAGAAGTTGAAAACTATTCTACATATGAAATAAAACATGATTTAAATGAACAATATCCAATAGTACAAGCTTGGAATACTTCTACATCTCAACAAGAAGTACCAACTTCAATTACTTCAGATTCGGCAAATCAAGTTACTGTTGTATTTTCAAGTACATTTGCTGGAGTAATAATCGTAAAAAAATAAAATATGTATGATGTTTATTATACCACAGGTGGAGGGCCTTGGGTAAATGCAGGTACTGATACTTGGGTTAATATTTGGTTAGAAGAAATTGCATCAAAGTTAAAAGTTAAACCCGTTCTTCTCATACATAGAAATAAACCCAAAGGTCATGAAGATTTTCAATTTCCAATAGAATCACATTGGCACGGAGATGATATTCTCAAATTTGAAAAAATAATCAAAGATTGTAGAAGAATACATATCTTACATGGTCATTACACTCCAATGAAAGTATTGGAAGAAAATAAACACAAGATTTACTCGAATATTTTACATAATTCAGTAGACCATATTTTAAAATCACAAGTTGGAACTGATGCTTCATTAGGTTGGCATCCTTATTTAGATTCATCTTGGGAAAAACAAATAAACGAATGGGCAAAACATTCAATTTGGGTTGGGTTATATGAAATTCTTATAGAAAATACAAATATTACCAACTTTTACGAATTTAAACACAATAAACCTTTAAGTAAGTCAAATAAATTAGGATTTGCTGCAAGATGTGAAGGTAGAAAGAATCCACACTATTTAGATGGGTTACCAAGTTTAGTTTTTACTAATTCACTTGAATTTAATACAATTTGGAAAAATGGTGCAAAGTTAGATATGTCTAAATCTAGAATATTTCATTATGATTCTCAATTTAGTGATAAGTTTTGGAATATGGATTGGGGTATATCACATTCATCCTTTACATCAGAGCCATTTGGTTATTCAATCTTTCAATCAGTAGATATGGGTAAATTACCAATATTAAATGGAAGTTGGTGTAAAGATTTGGAATATCCTTATAGAGCATCTAATAAAAAAGAATTTCATCATATTTATAATAAGTTAATTGAAACCCCTTATGAGGAAAAAAATAAGTGGTTTTTACATCTAAAACAATATATGAAGGACAATTTTACCGATAAAGAACGATGGGTAAGAGAGTTCCTTGATATTTATAATAGTTAGATAGGAGAAAATATAAATGGCCGTATCATCAGGAGACACTCTAAGTTTAAATAATCTTGGTTCTGCTACAGGACAAGGTGTATCAGACATTTCATTAGGAACTATTAAAGGTTCACCTGTATCTGGAGATAATATTTCTCTTGGTAGCGATTTTTATATAGATGCAGTAGGTGATATTAGTGGTTATACTTATGCAGTAGAAAATACATCGGAAACCTACACACTTGGTTTTACTGGTGCAGGTTCAGACTTTTCTAAAATTTCAACACGGTCAGATAACTTTACTTGGTCAGTTCCAACTGGTACTAAAATTTCATTAGATACAAATAGTGGAGCAACTGCTACTTTTGCAGTTGGTAACATGACTGATGTTGTAACACAAACTACATTACAAGGAATTGAAACTCATACATTAAGAGTAGTTTTTGCTGATGGATTTAATGACCATGCAACAAACTATAATACAAATAGAGATAAAACCGTTTATTCGGTAGATTCATATGATGGTAACTCAACTGCTTTATGTTTAACGATTGATTCACCTGTAACACTTGCAGATGGAACAACAATTGAAGCTGGTGAATTATCTGAAGGAGATTTATTAAAAGGATTCTCAATTGGTGGTTTAGGAACTGATTCAGATGGAACTTTCTTAGATTGGTCATCATCTGAATTATCTACAACAGCAAAAGATGTAACAGTTGTAAATTTAACTTATTCGTTCTCACCAAGATATTATGATATTAACGATGGTGAGGTAACTGCAACATCAGAACACCCAATGTTAGTTAAAGATTCAGTAGGTGGTGATTATTTATTCAAAGAAATGTTCAACTTAGTAGTTGGTGATAAACTAATCAAAGGTGATGGAACTGAAGTTGATATTACTTCTATTGAAGTAGTAGAAAAAACAACTGAAATTATTTCAATTGATGTTGAAGAAGAAGATACTTATATGGTTAATGGATATATTACTCACAATAAAGGAGGTAACTCGCATTCAGATTTCTCAGGTCCTGGTGCACCTACCTCTGTAACATATTCATCACCATTGGTAACATGGACAGCACCATCTGATACTACTACAACTGGTGTAACTGCATATGAATATCAAATATCTGCAGCATCAAACTTTAGTTCGATTGAAAATACTGCAGATGAATGGAGTACAACTGAAGTTGAAGTTAACACAATTTTAGCAGCAGGAACTTGGTATTTTAGAGTTCGTGCAATTGAAGCTGGATTGAAGGGAACTTGGTCAAGTACATTAACATTTACGAGATAATTTATCGTTTGAGAAAAAACAATATATTTATATATATAAATTAAATAATTAAAAAGTTATATTAAAATGGCAGAAACAATCCAATTTACAGAAGAAGAAGTACAATCGATTAACCAACTTCGTCAAGAAGTTGCAAATGTTTTTACTCAATTAGGACAATTATCTATTGAGAGAAACAGAAGATTAGATGAACTAGATGATTTAGAAGAACAACTAATCGAAAAACACAAAGGGTTACAACAACAAGAACAAGACCTTTTTAAGGGATTGAATGAAAAATATGGTGATGGTAATTACGACCCAACAACAAATACATTCACTCCAATCTCTAAAGAAGAAGTTTCAGAGTAAGAAAAATATACTTTTGGAAAAGTTATCTTATATTTATATGTGTATTCATACACAATTTTATTAACAAGGAGTAAAATAACATGGCAGAAAAAATTGTATCACCTGGTGTATTTACGAGAGAGAATGACCTTTCTTTCTTAGCACAAGGGATTGGAGAAATCGGAGCAGCAGTAATTGGACCTTTCCATAAAGGACCTGCGTTCGTACCAACCGTTGTAAACACCCAATCAGAATTTGAAAAAATCTTCGGTACACCTGATGGAACATACTATACAGGATATACCGTACAAAATTATTTAAGAGAAGCTGGAACTGTAACTATCGTTCGTGTTGGACACACCGGTGGTTATACTCATGTTGACCCTGTAGCAATCAAAGTTCAGGCAAGTGGTTCTGGTGCTATTAAAGTAGTAGGTTCTCTTTTCGTAACTCATAATGGAGATGAGTCGGTAGGTTTACCATCTACTACTATTGATGCTCAACCAAGTGCTTCTGCGTTCTCAATTAGCGGTTCAGCGTTAGGAACTGCAGTGTCAGCATCTATTTTACCATCTGCAGCAAATGATTTATCTGATGTATTCGGTGAATCTGCTCGTGGTTCTAAAAAAGCTTACTCATATGTTTACTTCGAAAAAGCAGCAACTGATTTAGCATCAACATTAACTGCTGGTGGTGAAGTAATTTTAGAAACTTTACCAGACCAAGATTTTGGATTTGATATTCAACACGCAACAACTCCTTGGATTAAATCACAGTTGATATCAGGTGAAAGACATGACCTATTCCGTTTCCACACTTTAGGTGATGGTTCTAACTATAATAAAGAATATAAGATTGGTATCTTTAATGTAAAAGCTGCTGGAGAATCTAATGCTACTGATTATGCAACATTCTCTATCGTGGTTCGTGGATATTCTGATACAGATAAAAGACCTTCAATTTTAGAAACATTTAATAATGTTAACTTAGACCCTGCATCTCCAAATTACATTAAGAAAGTAATTGGTGATATCAATATTACTATTGATGCAAACGGAAAACAAACTCTAAATGGTGATTACCGAAACCGTTCATCTTATATTAGAGTAGAATGTTCTAACGAAGGTTCATTCCCTATCATCGCGGGACCATTTGGACATGCAGAATATCAAAACCCAATCTTAGTTGCAAGTGGTTCAGAAGTACCTGCTGTAGTTTTCCAAACAGATTCAGATTCAAACACTGCATCTAATGGTACATCTTATAGTGGTATTGATTTAGAAACATCTGTAACTAAAATTGATAATGCACATTACTTAAAACCAATCCCAACAAACGCTGGAACTGGTTCAAATGTAGTATTTGCATTTGATTCTCAATTATCTTATGAATTAACTGGTTCATCAGCTGCAGATATTAATAAGAGACAACTCATTGTAGGATTCCAAGGCGGATTCGATGGTGTATCTCCAACAGTATCTAGTGATAAAGGAACAGATATTTCTTCAGGTAACTCACAAGGATTTGATTTAGCTGGTTCAACATCTAGCGGTTCAGTTTCTTATGTAAAAGCAATTAACTCAGTATCTAACCCAGATGATTTCGATATTAACTTAGTATCTGCACCTGGTATTGTAAGACAACATCACTCGTATGTATTCGATAAAATCGTTGATATGTGTGAAGCTAGAGAAGACGCATTTTTCATTGGTGATGTAGTTGGTGCTGATGCAACAATTACAGATGCAGTAGACCAAGGACAGGCAGTAGATTCTAACTATGTTGGTACTTACTACCCATGGGTTAAAACAATCGACTCAAGAACTAATAAACTAACTTCAGTTCCACCATCTGTATTGATGCCAGGAATTTATGCTGCTAACGATGCAGTTGCTGCTGAGTGGTTCGCTCCTGCAGGTCTTAATCGTGGTGGTATCGTAGGTGCTGTTTCAGTTCTTAACAGATTAACACACTCTGAAAGAGATACATTATATGAAGGAAAAATCAACCCAATCGCACAATTCCCAGGAGAAGGTATTGTTGCATTTGGTCAGAAAACCCTTCAAGATAGAGCTTCAGCTCTTGATAGAATTAATGTTCGTAGATTACTTATCAAAGTTAAGAAGTATATCGCTTCAACTTCAAGATACTTAGTATTCGAACAAAACACTGCTACAACTCGTTCTAAGTTCTTAAACACAGTAAACCCATATTTAGAGGGAATCCAACAAAGACAAGGTTTATATGCGTTTAGAGTTGTAATGGATGAAACAAATAATACTCCAGATGTAATCGATAGAAACATCTTAGCTGGTCAGATTTATCTACAACCAACTAAAACTGCTGAATTCATTGTACTTGATTTCAACATTCTACCGACTGGAGCTTCGTTCACGGCATAATAATTAAAAAATAAAGGAAACTATATTTATAGTAGTATAATAGGAGAATAAAAAATGGCAGAAGTATTAGAATTTAACGATATGTTCTATACCAACTTTGAACCAAAGATGAAGAACAGATTCATCATGGAAATTGATGGTATCCCTTCATATCTTATTAGAGTTGCTAACAGACCTACGATTCAGTTCGAAAAGGTAACACTTGACCACATCAATGTTAAAAGACAATTGAAAGGTAAAGGTGAATGGCAGGATGTAGAAATCACTCTATTTGACCCAATCGTTCCAAGTGGAGCACAAGCAATAATGGAGTGGGTAAGAACCTCTCATGAATCTTTAACAGGTAGAGATGGATATGCAGATTTCTATAAGAAAGATATCCAATGCTATATGTTAGGACCAGTTGGTGATAAAATTGAACAATGGACTTTAAAAGGTGCATTTATCACTCAAGCTAACTTTGGTAACTTAGATTGGTCTTCTAATGACCCTGCTGAAATTACAGTTACTCTTGCTTATGATTATGCAATTTTAGAATTCTAAAATCCCAATATACTACAACTTTACAAAAGAGTTCTCTTAGTGAGAACTCTTTTTTTTTCAACTTTTTTTTAAATTATATATTTATATACAAACAATAAAAATATAAGTTTATGGCAAAACATGATTTTCCAACTGAAATTATAGAGTTACCGTCAAAAGGTAAACTTTATCCACAAGGCCACCCATTATCAAAGGGTACGGTTGAAATCAAGTATATGACTGCAAAAGAAGAGGATATACTTGCTTCCCAAAATTTGATAAGAAAGGGGGTGGTATTAGATAAATTATTCGAATCTGTTGTTGTAGAAGAAGGATTAGATATAGGAGATATATTTGTAGGTGATAAAAACGCTATTCTTTTAGCAACTCGTGTATTAGGTTACGGACCAGAATACAATGTAGAAGTAACAGACCCATTTTCTGGTGAACAACAGAAAGTTGCAATTGATTTATCTAAAATTCAAATCAAGGAAGTTGATGAAGAATTACTTTCACCATCAAACTCATACGAATTTGAATTACCACTTGCTAAAAAAACAATCAAATTCAAATTATTAACTCATAAAGATGAAAAAGATATCAATGCAGAAGTTCAGGCATTAAATCGTTTAACTAAAGGACAAGAAAGTGTATCTCAAGACCTTTCAACTCGTTTAAGATATATGATTCAAGAAGTTGATGGAAATACTGAACGAGGTTTTATTAATAATTGGGTTAAAAATAATTTACTAGCTAGAGATTCTCGTGCACTACGAAATTATGTTCGTGAAATCTCACCTGATTTAGATTTAACTTACGAATTTACATCAGATATAACGGGTGAAACGGAGGCACTTGATATACCCTTTGGGGTTGGGTTTTTTTACCCTACCGAGTGATTACTCAATCCAACTTCATAACCAAATTTGGGAAATGGTTAATTATGGTAATGGATTTACTTGGTCTGAAGTCTATACCATGCCAATTCATTGGAGAAGGTTTTACTTTAAGAAGTTGGTAGAAGCAAAGAAAAAAGAACAAGACGAATACAAAAAGGCCAATAGACAATCTAAAGGACCGGGGGTAAGAGTGAGGAAATAATTTCCTCACTTTTTTTTTGAACTATATTTATAGTAGTACAAAACCGTTAAGGAGATATAATGTCTAAAAAACAAATAAATGAAGGAATCATCGATAAGTTTATTGATGGTTTATTTAACTCATACAAAAGAGGGTTAGATAAACAATTTGCTAAAAAATCAGCTAAACAAAATCCTGAATTAGCAAGAAGAATTGATAATGTCAATAAAGACTTAGATGATTTAGTAAAATATCTACAAAAAATTCAGAAGAAGTAGGGTATAGATGGCAGCTGAAGATAGAATAAAAGCTATTAATGCAGAAGCAAAGGCAAGAGAAAATCTTAAAAAGGTTGAAGCAGACCTAGCTAAGATGGAGAAAGCTAATGCGGAAAAACAACATACCTACTCTCAGCGAGAAATAAGAAATCTTAAAGAAAAGAAACAAAAAGTAGAAGCATATCTTGAAAAAGTTGAAGGTATCAAAGATGCAGCAGAAGCTTTTAAAGATACTGCAGATAATATATCTTTATCTAGTAGAGCAACTTCTCAACTATCTTCCGCTATAAGTACTGTAACTAAGAACTACAAAGCAATTTCATCTATTGATTTAGGTACTCCTGAAAATCAGAAAGAAGCTGCTGCATCTTTTGTAAACGCTTTCCAAGAAAGTGCAAGTATGATGCAAAATGCTCAAGCAGAGTTAATGAATGCATCTAATGAAGAAGAAAGAACTATTGCTCTAGGTAATATTGAAGCAGCTCAAAACCAACTGAAGAGTTTAACTGCAACTCATGGAAAATTTTTAACTCAAAACGCAGCTGCAAATAACTTCTTACAAGATTATATAAAAGGAACACAATCGGTTAATGAACAAATAAAAGTAACTTCTGGTTTATCTGCAGAACAAGTTGAACAATATAAGGAATTAACTGCAGAAGCTGATAAAATGTCAACTCGAATGAAAGCAGTTGGAAACCAAATAACTACTGCTCTTAAAAAACCAAATGTTCTTATTGGTTTAATGTTTGTAGGTCTTGGTAAAGTTGCTAGTGCCCTTGGTAAAACTACTCGTGAAATGGGTGGGTTTGTTGGAGGTCTTACTGGTGCAACTTCTCAAGTTACTGCGTTATCAGTTGTATTTCCAACTGCATTAGAATCTGCAAAAGGATTATCAAGTGAATTTGGTGGTTTAGCAGATACTTCGTTTGATACACAACTCAACACTAACCTCATGGCCATGAATATGGGTATTAGTGGTAAAGAGGCTGCACAACTCGTAGGTAACTTCGCTAGATTAAATGGTGGTTCAATTGAAACCGCTCAAAATCTTGCAGCATCTACTAAAGAATTAGCAAAAGCAAATGGATTAATGCCATCTCAAGTAATGGCTGATGTAGCTGGTTCTGCACAAGCATTTGCTGAGTATGGTAAAGCAGGTGGAACGAACATTGCAGAGGCAGCAGTTGCGGCAGGTCAATTAGGTACAAATTTAGCTACTGCTACCAAATTAACCGACCAATTACTTGATTTTGAAAACTCAATCAACCAAGAATTAGAATTGGGTGCTAGATTAGGTAAAAACATTAACTTCCAAAAAGCAAGAGAACTTGCATATCAAGGTGATATAAAAGGTTCATTACAAGCAGCACTACAACAACTTGGTGGTATTGAAGCATTCAATAGAATGGATTACTTCCAAAAGAAAGCAGCCGCTGCAGCATTAGGATTACAAAGTGATGAACTGCAGAAGATGTTATCTAATATGGATAAGTTGAATAAAGATGGTTCTATTCAAGTATCTCAGTTTGACCAAATGAAAGAAGCCTTAACAGGTTTTGCAACTGGCTTTGGTGGTCAGATGTTACAAACTTTAGGATACATGGCAATGATTGCACCGGGTATAGGAAAGGTATTTAGTGGTATTGGTAAAGCATTTAAATTTATTGGTACTGGTATTGGAAAGATAGCAGGAGGATTAAAAGATGCTGTAGTTTCATCTGCTAAATTCTTGGTTAATCTTATTAAAATAGCAGCACAAAAATTAGGATTCGGTGGAGCTGAAGCTGGTGCTGCACTTAACCCATTTGAAGTTGCAAAATCAAAAGGACTATCCGATAAACAAATATTAGCAGGATTCGGTGGTAAAGAAGCCAAAGATATGATGGCAATACCAGAATCGGCTACAGATAGTATTGCGGATAAAGCCAAAGATAAAGTTTCGGATAAGGCAGAAGATTTAGTTGATGATAAATTAGATTCAGTAGCAGATAAAATAAGTGATAAAGCAGAAGGTGTTGCACCAGATGAATCCATAGGAGGAAAACTAACTTCTCTTGCAAGTGGATTAACTGCAATGGGAACTGGACAAGTTCTTAAAGGAGCTTTAAACTTAATCCCTACTGCATTAGGATTTATTGCAATCTTGCCAGGTATTCCTGGTATGTTCTTAGTTGGTAAAACTGGAATTAGTGCTGGTAAAGGTTTAATTGGTTTAGCTGCAGGTTTAACCGCAATGAACGGAACACTAGGTGGTTCTACTTCTCTTGCAGTTGCTGGTTTAGGATTTAGTTTAATGACTGCTGGTATCATTGGTATGGGTGGTGTTGCTCTACTCGGAGCAGCAGCAGGTAAAGGATTACTTGGATTAGCTCCTGGTTTACTAGCCATGGCACCAACGGTAGTTGGTTCTACTTCTTTAATACTTGCTGGATTAGGATTTAGTTTGATGATACCAGGAATAGTTGGAATGGGGGGTGTAGCTTTACTTGGTGTAACTGCTGGAGCTGGGTTGATTGGATTAGCAGCTGGATTAATGGCGATGGCACCAACCGTAGTAGGTTCGGCAGCACTTCTTTTAGCTGCATCGGCATTTACTCTTATGATACCAGGTTCAATTGGAATGTTAATGATAGGCGTAGCTGCACCAATTGCAGCTTTTGGTATATTTGCTTTAATTCCTGCATTAACCGCATTAGGAGGTTTAATGGCTTCAGGAGTTGGTGCTCTTGGGTTACTTGCTTTTGTTGGAATGGCAATTGGATTAGCTTCTGCATTTACTCTTATTGGAGCTGGTGCTATGATGTTTGGTAAAGGAATAGAACTTGCTGCAAATAGTTTAGGTTCATTCTTACCAAAACTATCAAACTTCATGGAAAGTATCAGTTTAGGACAAGTTGCAACTATTGGTTTACTATCTCTTGCATTTGTGGGATTAGCTGCTTCACTTATATACTTAGGAGCAGCAGGATTATTTGCCTTACCAGCTTTATTAGGTATTACAGCTGCATCTGCAGGAATAGAATTGGCTGCAAATAGTTTAGGTAATTTCTTACCAAAACTATCAAACTTTATGGAAAGTATTACTTTAGGACAAGTTGCAACTATTGGTTTATTATCCCTTGCATTTATGGGATTAGCTGCTTCACTTATGTTCTTAGGAGCAGCAGGATTATATGCTTTACCAGCTTTATTAGGTATTGCAGCTGCATCTGCAGGAATTGCAATGGTAGCTGAAGTATTTGGATTTGCAGGTGGTGAAAGTAAATCAGAAGAAACTACTGCTTTAGAATCTGAATCGGTTTCTACTTTTGAAAAAGATGTACTTACAGAAATTCGTAATGTTGCTACTGCACTAAAACAAGGTATGATTGTTAATTTAGATGGTAGACAAGTTAATCAAGGATTAGAAAGAGCAACAGGTCGTTCATTGGAAAACAATATATTAGCGGGGAATAAGTAAAATGGCAAGAACAATAATGGACCTATTTGAAAGTAATGAATTTCAGTCAAAAGGATTGAATCAAACCCTTCCTACTAGTGGTGATTTAAATTCTCCCAATGAATCCACTTTACGCGAACTTTATAGAAACAAAGAATCTTTTAAATATGGAACTGATTATTCATCTTTGAAATCCGATAAAGAAACACTTTTAGAACAAGAAACTACTGGTATTCGTGTTAAATCTCTCGTAGATGTTAATAATCCTCTCATTTATGGTAATGAAGCAATTCGTATTACTCAAAGAAGTACTCCACTTCTAGAAGATATGAAAAGTGGAACTGTTGAAGGTGGTTCTCAAGCTGGAGGTGGGTTAATTGGTGGTAAAATAAATCAAGCAAGAGATTTTGTAAATTCTACTATTGGTATACCTGAAACACAAACCCCTTCAAGAATATTAGATAATAAAAACATACAGATACAAAATTTAGACAAACCAAAAAGTAATCCATTCCCAGGTATAGATGTCCCATCTCCACCATCAAAAGTACCAAAATCTTTTGATGAAGTACCATCTAATATACCAATTACCAAAGATATAATTTCAAAAAATGGAACTGATGTTGGTAAGTTTTTACAATCAACTGGTGGTGGTAATCCAAAAACTTTAGGAAAACAAGCGTTAGGTAAAGGAATTGGGTTGGCAAAAGATAAACTAAGGGGTGCACTTTTTGGTGAAGGACAAGCAGCAGGTTCAAATGATATAGAACCTCAAGTTGCAACTACTACAAATCTTCGTACATATACTGATGTAAATAAATCTAAAGTATTACCAAGTACTGAAGGTGTAGCAAAAGATTTAGAGGGAACTAAATTAGATTTATCATTAGTTTCTCCTATATATGGTGTAACAAGACCAGGTAGTGCTAAATTTGGAACTCCTGAGGGTAGATTTGGTAAAACCGAGTATGCTTTTGAAAATAAAAGTTCAGATGGTACTCGTTCTGGTTTTTGGATAAACAAATTTGCACCAGGTAGAAAAAAGACAGAAGTTACTAAAGGTACACTTCAAGATAGATATGGTCTTGGTAAAGGTGATAAGATTAATACACTCAAATCATCAGATTATGATACGGTTGATGATTATGGTGTTTATAAAAAAGGTGAAAATAAAGTTGGTGAAGATTTAATACCATTTTATATTGGAAAATATGGTGAAAAGAAAACACCATTTAGAGCAATTATTACAGGTCTAAACGAATCAGTATCTCCATCTTGGAGTGCCAATAAAATGGTGGGTAATCCATTTCCATATTACACCTATAGTCAAATTGAAAGAAATACTTCTTTTACGTTAAAGATATATTGTAGTTCTCCAGTTGAACTTTCTACAAATTGGGAAAAGATAGAATCTTTAACTAAAATGGCATATCCAAAAATAAATAAAAATAATTTAGTAAATCCACCAATCATTCAGTTTAGATTGGGTGATATTTATTTTGATAAAACTGGATTTATAGAAGGTTTAACTTATACCATACCCGATGACTCTACATGGGAAACTGATGGTACTTTAGGATTTTTACCAAAATATATTGAAGTATCGGTTACTATCAAGTTTATCGAAGATACTTCAGTATTGAGTTCACTATATGGATATAAAAAATCTAAAGCTGCAGTTGAAAAAATTAAAGAAGATAGTAATTCAAATGGATTCTCTGCATCAAATAGAACTGGTATAGCTAGTGTTGAAGTGGGTAACGGCATCTTTGGAATGTCAGAAACAGATGGAGATGAAGGGTTTTTAAATACTAGTAATAGAGTACCAGTAACAGTTACAAGTCGTGGTATTGTTGATACATCATCATCACCAACTGGTGAAAATATACCTAACAAAAAGTCCAATAAACTTAATTCTGCAATTCCAAAAGGAACTGCTAAAATTTCAACACCAATTGAAGCGGATAGTGGAACAGATGATTTAATAAAAAATCAATCTGCACTTGCTGATAGATTAGAAGGAGAATCTCCTTTAGATTCTGTAAAATTATTAGAAACAAAAAATAATTGGACAAATCAACAAGCTTGGTCATTTGAAAATTTAAGAGTTAGTGTACCTGCTGATGTTAAAACTAATTCTGTTAGTTTAAAAGATTTACCAAATGAAGCAGCAGAACAACTCAATGTAAAACTTATTAATCCAATTTATGTTTACCAAGATGGAACGATTCAAGGTACAAATACTAGAATGCAAACCTATTGGGAAATTGATGTAAATGGTAATGTAAATTTTCTTTGGGAAAGTGAAGAACCAACCATAATAGATGATACACCTAATAGATACAATACTATTAATGCTCAAAATATTCAAAAATCCGATACTTTATTTGGATTAACAAAACCTAATTAAAAATTATGGCAAGTAGATACAATAGAAATAGTATAAAAAAATTGAAAGATGGTAGACGAGTATATCAATCAAGGATATATAAAAATATACCAAAATCAGATAAAGATATATATATTGTTACCCAAACAGGTGATAGACTAGATACTATAGCATATGATATGTATGGGGATTCATCTTTATGGTGGATTATTGCAACTGCTAATAACATTCACGATGCAACATTTGCAGTACCAGATGGTACAACTCTAAGAGTACCTGAAAATTTTAGAGAAATTTTAAATAACATTTAATAGGTTTACGATGAGTGGGTTTCCAAATTTATCAAACATACAACCTGAGATAGCTGAGGCAATTCTTACTAAGGCAAATTCAAATTATGCTTTAAGTGGGTTGATGCCTTGGTTTCGTTTGGTTACTCTAAATGGTAGTGGTGCAATTGCTAATGGTGGTGGTAGAGGATTAGTTATTGATTCTCTTAGTGCCAAAGAAACCTTTGGTAGAAGATATGGTAATCTTTCTCATGCTGGTATTGTAGGTTTAGCAGCAACAGATTTTTCTCCTGTCTATGCTGGAATTGATGATAGTGATACTGACTATGTTGGTAGAGAAAAGAGAGGATTGAGACCTTCGCCTACCGTAGAATCTTTTACAATTGAAAATGGTACTGAAGGTTTAACACGAAAAGCTAAATTCACCATTCGAACTTACACAGTTTCACAAGCTGATTCAGTATCTGCTCATTTCTTAGAACCTGGGGCTTATGTTTTATTAGAATGGGGATGGAATGTTCCACAATCACTTCAACAAAGAGCTGGAACTAGTAATGGTATTACAGACTGTGATTTAATTTACTATAACAATCTAGGAATTCTTAAAGATAAAAGAGCAGCATCTAACGGAACTTATGATGCATTACTGGCAGTAGTTACTGGTGGTGGTATGAAATACGCAGACGGTGAGGCATACGATATTGAAGTAGAATTAACATCACCTGGAGAACTACCCGCATATCTTAGAGCACAAAAAGGACAAATATTATCACGAACTGCAGTAAAAAGTGGTATTAAGTTTACTCAAGGTGAGCTTGATGAAATGAGTGATAAGGAAATGGGTGATGTTGGTAAATTTTTGTTTATGCAAATGTATAATGAGCTACCTTTAAATAAACAGATAGGTCCGATAAAAAAATTAGTATTATTTGATGAACTAACAGACTCATCGGGTAGAGTTTGGTATGACCCTGCAAACTTTATTAACATGGATAACCAAATTAGAGAAGATTTAGTTGAAGAAGCTAAAGATGACAAAATTCGGAGTGCTGATGGTAGTGACCTAAGAGTACCCGAAGATGTGCCATTAATGTCTTCTGATAGATTTATTAGATTTGAATTGGCTTATAAAATATTTGCAACCGATGCGTATGGAGAGAATCAACCTAGTACCGGTTGTCCAGAATATGTATTACAAGATGGTACGGGTAAAAAACTAAAAGGAGTTCGGTTAGAGGATATTCATATAGAGGATACTGTTTGTAGAGCATTTAAACATATGTTCTCAGTTGATAAAAGTAAACTATATATACCAAACACACAGTTACCTGATTTTAAATTAATAGATGCTCTACGGGCTGCGGATTTTCCAAGTGGTTCAATTGAACCACTTGAAGCACCAGATTTTGGTCCTAGTGGTATTGTAAATGGTCATCCTAAACCAGATGGATTAGCAAATAGTTCAGATACCACTAATGAAAAAACTAGATATGCATTTCCAGCAACAGTAGATGGTCTTGTATTAGATTATAGTTGGGATTCAACTATAAATCCACCTTTACCAAAAGCACACGAACATGGAATGCTAAAAAACTTATATATTAATTTTGATTTTTTCTTACAAGTAATTCAGTCGCCAGGATTATATGCTCATGAAGCTTTAATGGAACTTTTAAACGGAATGTCATCTGCTGCTAACTTCTATTGGGATTTTCAGATAGTAGAAACCGGACAACCTGGTACTGGTAATAGTTGTTTAAAAGTGATTGATGCGAATTATCTAGGAGTAACTGCTGAAACTGTTACACCCAACGAACAAGGAATACCAGAAGTAATAAAAACGGAATTTTATACTCAAGGAATAAAATCACCATTTTTAAATGTTAATTTAGATATTGATATTCCTGGTGGGTTGATGAATCAAATTATGGCACAGAGAGGGTCATCACTTCCAAGTGATGATGGGGAAACCGTTGATTCAAATACCGCAGGATTCACATCTTCAGAATCTAAACAAGTAAATCTTGAAACTGGTTTATTTTCTAAATTTGAAGATCCTGTTGCAAATAAAATTAAAAAACTTAGTGATGCTATTGCAGACCAAGAAGAAGAACTTAACGAAATTAGAGAAAAAGAATTTAAACAAAAATCTGCAGAAACAAAATCAAAAAGAAAATTTTGGAGTAGAGCAACTTTAAATGATATAGGTACTTCATTATCAAATGCATTAGAAAAAGGAGTTGAGCTTGCCAAAGAAATAAAAAATAATGAATCTGCAGAAGCTACTGAAGCTAGAAAAACTAATTATAAGTATTTTATTGAAAAAGCAGGTGTATTTCCAAGAGAAAATGATAGAAATAAACCATATGATATTACAAAACAAAGTATCGGAGGTTGGATTTCATATGATTTAGACCCATCAAATAATGCAAATGTTGAACAAATACTTTACGTTGGTGTATGGGAAGACCCATCTCTTTTAAAGAAATATGAATTGAATGAAATACAAAAATCAAACGGAAAAGATAATTTAATCAATCCGCCCTTAACTTCTATTGGATTTGAGTTTCAAATTCATGGTATAAGTGGATTAAAAGTTGGTGATATATTTAGAGTAGCTGATTTACCATATAAATTTAATAATAAAATATTCCAAATTACAGAAATCAATCATCAAGTAGGCGAACAATGGATTACTTCGGTAAAATCTAAATTACGAAACATCTAATGGAAGATTTAAATAAAAAATATAGTCAACTTAACGGAAACCCTAGAGGTTATAGACCGAATAAAGTTCGGGCATATGTACCTAAATTAGTAGAGTCAGATTATTTAAGAGGTTATGTACATCGATATTTTATTAGAAGCACCAACGATACATCTGCTCCCATTTTTGAAATAACATCAAAAGAGTATTCTCAATTACTTTCTAATCCATTTTATGTAGGTGCTAAAGTAAGATGGAGAATACGAGGTAATTTTAATGAGGTCAAAGAATCAAATCGAGTTGCAATAAGATTAGCTTCGGATGATATAAAAAATTTAGGTCTTTACTTACCAAATTTATTACAGTTTCACAAATAGTATATATTTATATACATAAAATAAGTTATATATGGAATTCAAACATCTTACACAAGAAGAAATCCAACAAATGACCTTCGATTGGAGGTATAGAGGATTTACTACCTTACCACTACTTACCGAAGAAGAATGTGATGAAATTAATGATGAGTTAGAAAAACTTCGTCAAGAAAGACAACTCACTACCAAAGAAAATGGTGAAGAGTGGGGAGAATGGGACCCGTTTATGTATCCACATAAACTTTCTGAAAAATTAGAAAAGCTTTTTGTTCACCCAAAAATTATTGAAGCATGTGAATTTTTAATGGAGGGTGAGTTAATTGGTATGCAAACTTGGGCTTACTTCAAACCACCAGGACAATTAGGTAGAGACCAACATCAAAACGCTTTCTATACCGGTTGTGGTCATAATGAAATTATCAATATGGCTTTAGCACTAGATAATCATGATAAAGAAAATGGTGCAGTTTGGAATTATGAAGGTTCACATCGTTTAGGTATTTTACCAATTGAAGTAGATGAAGAAAGAACTAAAACTAATCCTAAGAATTGGAGAAATGAACGAGGTAAACCCTGTATAATGCCCGAAGGACACGATTTCAGAAAAATTGAAGGTGATTGTAAAAAAGGACATATGGTTCTACTTCACTCACATTGTGTACATGGTTCAGAAACAAATAATTCTAATCGAATGAGAAGAAATTTTTTAGGTGGATATTTGAAACAAGGTGCTACTTTTAAACAAGGTGGTCATATGAAAAGAGAACCAATCGATGTTTATGATTTAAAGAAAAAACATTGGGGAGAATAAGTTAAAACTTTAACAAAATTTTAACATTTTAGGTTTGGATATTCCAAACCTTTTTTGTATATTAGCTTTGTAAGATGATTGATAAACTTTAAACCCTTTATATGAATTATTTAGTTGACCCCCAAACCCTTGTTTTTAACTCTCACCGAATCGCTGGTTTCACCAAAATGATTGGTGATGAACAAATTCCTCAATGGGATTTATTAGAAATTGCAACTGAAGTTGCTACTGATTGGACAAATGATTGGGATGAAGACCAAGGATTTGGTTCTTCTGATGGAACTTATATGTTAAAAGATTTCATCGATACTGTGATTTCTTCAAACTATATCAAAAATGGTTTGGGTAGTGGTATGTATATGACCAAGTTCACTCCTTCACTTTCAGTAGTTCCTTATTCAGAACAAGACCACCACGAAAGAGTTCAACGAATGGAAAGTGATTGTTAATAACTTTAACAAAATTTTAACATTTTAGGTTTGGATATTCCAAACCTTTTTTGTATATTAGCTTTGTAAGATTGAGAGATATGAATAACCCCTTAAATACAGAAATTATGAGTTACAAAAGATTTAATAGACACGAACTTTTCGATGATTTCCTAATGGATTGGCATTCAACTACCATCAAGTTAGTTAGAGATTATATTTGGGAAACCCAAAAAGAAGTTCATTCAGAACTTGAAAACCTACTTTGTGGTATTTGGGATGGTTACCTTTACGATGAATTACTTACCAAGGCTCTAATCCTTCCAAAAGAAGATTATCGTAGAGTTGAAGATATTGTTCAGTTAATCAACGAACATATCGAGGCAAATGGTGAAAGTGTAACACAAGTATTTTAAATCCCTATATTATGAATAAAATTAGTATTAAAACCTTAAAAGAAATTGAAAATCAACTTGGTGAATTTGAAGTTGGCCAAGTTCATGGTGGTGGTAATGATGTTTACCTACGATTTGGTTATTGGAAACAAGTTGATTTAACAAAACTACAAGAAGTTATTGGAACTACAATCAAAGTTGTAGAAGATGAAGATTTCGATGATGATTGTGGTTGGCAGTATAGTTACAAATTAAAATAATAAAATATGAAAGAATATTATGTAGAACTTATGTTGGCTAATACCAACTTTACAGAAGAAGAAATTAACCAAATGGATACTTGGGAAATTCAAGACCATTTAGGACTATAAATTAATAACCTTTAAAATTTAAAAAACTATGGGAGTAGATATTTCGGGTAAAAACCCAATCATTCGTTCAGAAAAACCTAAATTTCCACACGATACTTGGAACGAAATGAGCGATAAAGCAAAAGAAACTTATTTTGAACTATCCGATAAATGGATGGAAGAAAATCCTGGTGATTACTTTAGAAGTAATTGGTGGGGATGGAGACCTATTGTTACATTAT